>Ga0310691_10000065_pt1 | contig 199881 bp, 177 predicted proteins | sample 176DNAGHGlowgp2_FD_203887 | JGI IMG/M metagenome (GOLD analysis project Ga0310691, IMG submission 203887) | Sheep rumen microbial communities from Palmerston North, Manawatu-Wanganui, New Zealand - 1766 DNA GHGlow gp2 (v2) (version 2) | ecosystem: Host-associated > Mammals > Digestive system...
AAAGGCTTTTGATATTCCGCTTTTAAAATATCCAGTCCTTCCAATCGGTGCATTTGAGACAACGAAATTCCTTCGTGCGGCCGGAGACTTTTGCAATGCGGACAAAGAGAAGGTAGAAAAAGTCATAAAGGAAAACGAAGAAGAATATTACTACTATCTTGAGCGCTTTGCAGACACCATTCTTGAAACGCGGCTTTTGGGAAAAAGGTTTACCGTAGCTTCGGAAGCACAGTATGCGCTTGCAATTACAAAATTTCTTGTTAATGATTTGGGAAGCTTTCCTCTTACGCAGTTTATTACCGATGACACGCCGGAAAAATACCGCGATGCAATAAAGGCGGAATTCAATAATCTGAATTACGATATTCATGCAGATGTTGAATGGACTACAGACGGAAAGGATATTGAAAACAAAATACGCGGCTTTGACTTTGCAGGCATCCCCTTGATTGCAGGAAGCAGTTGGGAAAAAAACATTGCCAAGGAACTTGGTGCGCGCTATGTGAACATTTCCTATCCGGTAATTGACCGCCTTATAATAAACAGCAGCATTGCAGGATATTCGGGAGCCTTAAAGCTTTTGGAAGACATTTATACAGCATGACTTGCAGCCAGGGCAAAAAGACTAGAGTCTGCAATCACTCTCAAAATCATTGTAGATAAGCATCCAGGCAATCACGTCCATAACAAAAACGTAGAGGAAGAACAAAAGCCCAAGTCCCCCGCCCTGAATGCTGTCGCTAAGCAAAAAGTCGTAGACCGCATGGCAAAGGGTTGCAGACGCCACACTAAGAACCATGTTGGCAAAAGAAAGAACCCCAAGCTTCCTGTTCTTGAACTGCCTGGCGCGCGAAAAGAAAAACCCCATCAGAACACCGTAGGTAGCATGCCCCGGAATGGAAAAAATAGCCCTTCCCAAAGCAATCGAATGTCCCCAACCCAAAAGATAAAGCACATTCTCGCAACCTGCAAAACCAAGCGAAGAAGCAAGCGCATAGACAATGCCGTCGTAGCGGTAGCGGAAGCAGGGACTTGACCACAAAAGAATCATCAGAATGAGCCACTTGTAAAGCTCTTCAACAAGGGCAACAGCCCAAAAATTAAGCGCAAAGTCAAAGTCCATGGCACTTCTGGCCGCATAGTTCATAAAAAGGAGGCTTCCCACAATGCGCTCAAATGGAATGACGGCAAAAGAAAAGAGGGCACTCAAAAAGAAAATCTGAAAAACCTTACCAAAAGGCTCACGTTCAAAGCGGTCCTTGCTGTAGACAAAAAATAGGATAAGAAAGACAGGCAGCAGGGCAAAAATCAGCGTAAGACCAAAAAAAGCAAAGGTCAAGAAAACCTCCCGTGCCGCCTAAGAATTATTCCTTGGGAGCAGAAGCGTCGGCAGCCTCAAAGAGGGTACCCTTCTGGGAACCGTCCAAAAGAGACGCAAGCGGATTGTCCTTTTTGCTGTTTGCAAGAACCATGGGAATTCCGTTCTGCGTAGCCTTCTGGGCAGCTTCAATCTTTGTGCGTATTCCGCCGGTACCAAAAGAATTGGTCTTTCCCAAAGTGATTCCCTTCAAGAGGGCATCTATATCCGTAACGCTTTCTACAAGCTTTGCATCAGGATTAGTCTTGGGATTGTCCGTATAAACACCGTCAATGTCGCTAAAGAGAACAAGAAGCTCCGCGCTCCACAAAATTGCCGTAAGGGCAGAAAGGTTGTCGTTGTCTCCTATAGAATTCTCTTCAAAGGAAACAGAATCGTTTTCATTTATAATAGGAACAACACCTTCGTCCACAAGGGTAAAGAGAGTGTTCCTCATGTTAAGAGTGTGGTGGTAGTCCTCAAAATCTTCCTTTACAAAAAGAAGCTGGGCAACGTGCAAAGACTGCTTCTTAAAGGCAGCCCTCCACTTGTCCATAAGCTCCACCTGGCCTATTGCGCAAAGAGCCTGGCGGTAGTGCATGTCCTTTTTGTGGGCCCATCCGTTAATGCTGGAAAGCCCCGCAACCTGTGCACCGGAAGAAACGATGATTATCTGCTTGCCTAAAGCCATAAGCTTTGCGCAGTCAGCTGCAATCATGTTCATAAAGTCAAGGTTGATTGTGCCGTCCGCCTTTGCAAGCGAATTGCTTCCAAATTTTATTACTATTTTCTTTGCGCCTTCAAGAGTCTGCTGAATGTTCATCTTATTTGACCGTCCCCGTCAATCAGGAATTTTGTTGTGGTAAGGGCCTTTATTCCCATTGGCCCGCGGGCATGAAGCTTCTGGGTGCTAATTCCAAGCTCTGCACCAAAACCAAATTGACCGCCGTCCGTAAAGCGGGTGCTTGCGTTAACATAGACACAAGCAGCGTCCACCCTGGTCTGGAAGTCGCGGGCAATGGAGCGGTCGTTTGTAACAATGCATTCGCTGTGCTTGGTATTGTGCGCGTTTATAAATTCAATCGCCTCGTTTGCAGAAGAGACAAGCTTTACCGCAAGCGTAAAGTCAAGGAATTCAAAGCCATAGTCTTCATCCGTGGCTTCCCTAAGGTTCTTGCAGCAGTCCTTAAGAATGGCAAAAGACTCCTTGTCCGCACGAAGTTCCACCTTCTCCGCAAACGCCTTTGCCATGAGCGGAAGGAAAGCAGAAGCAACATCCCTCTGCACAAGCACTGTCTCTATTGCATTACAGGCACCCGGCCTCTGCATCTTGGCATTAGCAGCAATCTTAGCCGCCACATCCAAATCAGCGGACTTTTCTACAAACAAGTGGCAAACACCGCTACCCGTTTCTATAACCGGAATCTTTGCATTCTGAACAACATTTTGAATAAGCCTTGCACCGCCACGGGGAAGCACAACGTCTATCTTTCCAAGGGCAGTAAGAATCCTGTCCACATCGGAATGGTCAGCTTTGGGCTGGCAAAGAAAAACCGCATCCGTTACACCGGCTTCCCCCGCAGCAGAAAGGCCTTCACGAATTGCCTTTACGATTACAGAATTGCTTTTTAGCGCAGATGAAGAACCGCGAAGCAGAATTGCATTGCCGCTCTTGTAGGCAAGGGCAAAGGCATCAACCGTAACGTTGGGACGGCTCTCGTAAATAATAGCCACAACCCCAAGCGGAACCCTAACCTGCCTTATCTGCATACCGTTAGGAATCTTCCAACCGGCAACCTCTTCCCCGATTGGGTCAGTCTGTGAAATTATAACGCCAATGGCATCAATTATGGACTGGAATTTCTTCTCGTCAAGGGCAAGGCGCTCAATCAAAGCCTCGCTAACACCGCGCGAACGGGAATCTGCTACGTCCTGGGCATTTGCCTCAAGAATGGCATCCTTATTTTTTTGCAGGGATTCCACAACCTTCTCTAGCGCATAGTTTTTTTGCAAAGCGGTCAGCAGGGCTGTTTTTTGGCTGGCAACCCTAAGACCTGCGCAAAGCTCTTCAAATTCATCTGCCATATACGGCCTCTTTTTTTAATTTTAATAGTTGGCAAGAAAATACATGCCCAAAAGAATTGCAAGGCGGCACTTGTCCTTGTTCCAAACGGCATCCTTTGGAAGACTCTTTATGTACCACCAGAAAAGCCCAAATTCCGGGTCAATGCGGAGGGCGTATTCGTCAAACTCGGGGTTCTTTGTCTGCGCGCCAAACATAAGGTAAACAACGTCGCTAACAATGCCAAGGAAAAGGCTGTAGGCTTCATCATAGGCCTTGTCTTCCATCTTCTTGTTGAATTCCTCAAGATGATACAAAACCTCTTCCTTTAACTCCTCGTCAAATTCTTCAACCCAAGTTTTTTGGATAAGCAGCAAAAGGTTTTTGTGAAAACTGGAAAGAAGCTTTGCCTCGCCATCCTTTGCCGAATCAGCAACTGGCACAAAGGCATCTCCCGTTCCCAAAACATCGGCAACAAGAATGGACGCTTCGCCTATTTTTTTAGAATCATCAGAAGTTATAAATTCATTTAATGCATCAACCGATTTTTTTTCTACAAACTGATTTATTAATTCACTGCTCATGGTTGCTATTTTAGTTTTTTACACCGATTTTTTCAAGGGGATTTTTATATTCCGGAGCGCACCTCATCTTTTACTGTGTCCGGCACTCCGTGTCCGGCCAGACTCCACGCAATTCCTACCCATTCGCAAATCGATAGCGCCAAGGATGGCGCGTCAGGTGGTTGCAATAAAGATATGGCAAGTTTCCGAAGGAAACTTGTGGGTAGAAATTGCATGGATGCAATTTCTACCCGCTTTCCAGGGTTCCGCTTTCGCTCCAGCCTCCTCACTTCGTTGCGGTGGCCGGCTACGCCGCCCTTCCAATCGGGGCTAGGCTCTATTTGCAAAAGCTGCAAAAGACTAAAACTTCACTTATATAATATTACGGAAATAAGCTTTGGGCGCAACGGGAAGCGAAATATGGCTGAAAATTCATTTGCGCGGAGCGACCGAAGGGAGCGAAAGTCCTATTACCGCGCACTATGAATTTTCAGACAGAGTTCGCTGGTAGTGGAGCCCAAAACTTATTTCCTTTAATAAACATACTCCCGGCTGTAGCGGTTTAACGGAACGAATATCATCTTTTTACTTATGCGCTCCAAAGGAGATTTTTCGGGAGCTTTAAAATTTTCTCTTCAAGACGAAATTTGTCCACAACAACAATCTGATGAATCAAAGCGACAGAATCTTTTGAATGCCCAGATTCTTTTTATTCACCACGAGTCATTTTTTACGCTCTCCCACACAGTTGAAAGGCTTGTTTCCCTCATTTTCTGCAAAGATTCCTCTTCTGAATACTTATTGTTTAGGATTGAAGTCTTTTTGTTTATATTGTTTGCAACGAAATTAAGCAGATGAATCTGTTCTGCCAAAGAGAATGTTAATACTTGATTTTCTACATACGCGAGTGCATCTGACATATTGAACCTCCACTTGCCATTATACCATAAAATTTAAGATTTTGCAGAAGAATAAGAAAAGAAGTCGTTAGAATACACAACAACAAGCCATGGAGGGCGAGTTAGCAGCATGCAGAAGCCCCCGGCTTCTGCAATCCAAAAAAAATTCATGGAGGGATTTTTTCGGACAAGCCTACGCGGGATTGGAGGGGCCCGCCGCAAGCGGGTTGCGCTAGCAATGGCGGCGAAAGCCGGAACCCCGCAAAGCCCGTGACGAAGGACATAAAAGCCGATTGCAGAGTAAAAACGGATGGTAGAACAAGAAGGACTTCGTCCTAAAGACTTCGTCCATAAGAAAGAGAAACCTAGGCTTATATCGACAGATTGGCAGAAAGGTTATATAATAGAAGTCAATGGTTATGAAAAAGCTTTTTATTTTTACTTTCCTCGCTTTTTTTTCTGCGGCCACTTTTTATTCCGAAGGTGAAGGCGGCATTACGGAAAAGAAGAAGGTGCTTTTTCTTAGCTCCTATTCAATGAAGGAAGAGGCTGTCATGCTGCAAATAAACGGCCTCACATCGATTCTTCCCGATGACAAATACGAGATTTCCTATGAATTTATGGATTCAAGGCGCTTTAATTCCACCTACGACACTTCGCTTTTTACGATTTACCTGCGCAGCAAGCTAACAAGGCAGACCGGCTTTGACTGCATAATTACGGGCGACGACGAGGCGCTTTCTTTTATGTGCAAACACCCCACGATGAGGGGCGACTCTCCAATCATATATTTTGGCATTCAGGATCCAAATCTTTGGAACGACGTTCAGAAGTACAACTTTATGACAGGCATTTCCGGCAACCCGGATTTTTCTTCCAACATAAAATTTGCAACTTCGCTTTTTCCCAGCACCAAACACCTGGTTTTTATTACAGACTCTTCGCGCGAGGGCTTTATTGACGAAAGCAAGATTCACGGGATTATGGAAAAGAACAGGAAGTACTCCTATGAAATACTGAACCTTACCGAGCGGATTCCAGCATCGCTAAAGTCACGCATAGAAGCGCAGGGGCCTGGTTCCGTAATATTTCTTGCTGACGTTTACCTTTCCCACAACAGGACCCTCAATTCCCTGCAGAAGACGGCTTTTGACATTTGCTCCGTTTCAAAGGTGCCTGTCTTTTGCATAAAGCACGACCTTACGGACAGCGGTGCCATAGGCGGTTTTGTAATCGATGAATACGGCAGTGCAAGACTTGCAGGGGACATTGCGCGCCACATCATGGACGGAACCGACGTTTCTAAGGTTCACCGCATTACAAAGACCCCCACTTTTGCAGTTGCGGACAAAAAGGTTCTTGACCTGTTCAAAATCAGCACCTTTTCACTTCCGACCGGGACTATTATAAAGAACCACCGGCAGAGTTTCTTTGAGCGTTTCCGAATTGCGATTATCGGCATATCATTCCTCGTGCTTGCCCTGGGCTATGCATCCATCTACTATTTTAGGAGGAGCATCAAGCAGAAAAAGCTTTTGGAGACGGACAACAAAATATTCAGGCATACCGCATTTGAATCCACGGACTACATTGCGGTCATAGACGCAAAGGACAATTCCACAACGCTGCTCTACGGCTCATGGTTTGAAAAAGGAGTGGAAGTGCCTGACAATATGAGGAAGCTGCCGCTCCTGGACCTGCTGAACATTTTTGCGGAAAAATACGTTGCAATGGAAACCAGGGAAAATTTCATAAAGGTATTCCTCCTTGAAAGCATAATACCAAAAATTCAGGCGGCAAAAGACGGAAAATATGTTTTCTCCGGGAACTTTGTAGAGCCTTCCGGCCTTACGATAACAAAGCAGTTTTCCTACAGCTTCCTTGATACGAAGAAAGGGCTGATTCTTTCCTACCGCACGGACATAACCCAGAGTGTGCGCGAGGAACAGGAAACGAACGAGAGGCTCAGGAGGGCCGTGGACATTGCGCAAAAGGCAAACGAGGCAAAGACCCAGTTTCTTTCCAGAATCAGCCATGACATCCGAACCCCAATCGGGGCAATACTCAACCTGACCGATTTTGCAAAAAAGGACATGGACAACAGGCAGAACCTAAATTCAGACCTGGACAAGATTGCCACAAGCGGGCGCTTTTTGCTTTCGCTCATAAACGACGTGCTGGACATTTCCAAGATTGACTCGGACAAGATTGAGCTTAACAGGGAAGCGTACAGCTTTATTGACTACGTAAACGAGATAAAGAACATAATTGCGCCAATGTGCACGGAAAAAAACATTTCCTACAAAATCATAACGCAAAACGATTCGGCGGAAGTTGTGCAGATGGACAAAATCAGAATCAACCAGATTACGCTGAACCTTTTGTCCAACGCGGTAAAATACACCCCTCCCGGGGGAACGGTTACATTCCGCGTCTCTGCCTTTGCAAGGAAGAAGGAAGGTGACAAGTCAAATTGTGCTGACAGTATATCGGGCCTTGCCGATAGTATATCGGGCCTTGCCGATAGTATATCGGGCCTTGCCGATATAGAAATATCCGTAACGGATACAGGAATCGGTATGAGCGACTCCTTCCAGAGCGTTATGTTTGACGACTTTAGTCAGGAAGAGGACAACCCCCTCCGCGCCAAGGAAATACAGGGAACAGGTCTGGGGCTTGCAATAGTAAAGCGCCTCGTAGACCTTATGGGCGGAACAATCAGCGTAAAAAGCATGCTCGGAAAAGGCTCCACGATAAAGGTCTGTATGTCAGGAATGATTGTACAGCAGGACAGGAAGAGCAGGGAATCAAATGCTGATGCGGAAAACGGCAGCCCAAAGAAAATAGAGGGAACGATTCTTCTTGCGGAGGACAACGAAATCAACGCTGCGATTGCATGCCGCATTTTTGAAGAGATAGGCCTTAGCGTTGACCTTGCAAGCAACGGTGAAGAAGAGGTTAAAAAGTTTACGGCTTCCCCCGAGGGAAAATACCTTGCAATATTTACGGATATTCAGATGCCCGTTATGAACGGCTACGAGGCCACGGAAAAAATAAGGAGTCTTGCTGCGGTCAGGGCCGATGCCGCAAAAATCCCCATCATCGCGATGACTGCAAATGCATACCCCGAGGCGGCAGTCAAGGCAAGCAACAGCGGCATGACCGACTTTACCACCAAGCCACTGGATTCAAAGCGGCTTAGGACAATCCTTGAAGTGTATGCGGCAAAAAGGAAGTTGGAATAATGGCACTGTTTCAATTAGCGCGGAAGGGGTGCATACCAGAGGAACAAATCCCTTAGATTGCTGCGAGGTGCACTGATTAACTGCTCTTTCCTAGCAGTTTGCGTAGAGGTAGATTTCCCAGGGGTTGGCAGATGTACCGGCAGATGTGCTTTGAAGCTTTTTGTATCCAAGTGAATCATAGAAGCCAACGTTGCATTCAGTGTCCGTATGCAGGAAAAATTCTTCCATACCGTTCAAAACAAAATACTCCTCTGCGGAAGAAAGAAGTTTTTTTCCCATGCCTATTCCCCGGCAAGACGAATTTGTCAGAAGCAGATAGAGCCTTCCCTTGTATTCCTTTGGGGTTTTTTCCTCATGCGCGGCAGTAAGCCTAAAGAATTTCTTCCAGGCTGAAAGCTGGCTATGGAATTCGCGGCAGAAAAAAAGCGGCAGAGCATAGGAAAATGCCTTTGCAAGGTAGAAAATGTTGGGAAGCCTTTCCTTCCTGCGGCCTGCGCAAACAAGGCCCGCTGCGTAGCCGTTGTATTCAGCCACAGCCCTGAAGGATGAATGTGCAAGGCTGTAGTAAAGGTAGGCATAGCCAAAGCGCAAGGCAAGCTCTTGATTCTTGTGTGAAGATTTTAGCCCCCATGTCTCGTTTATGACCGAGGCCAGTGCAGTTTCGTCTGATTTCCTAAACCTGCGGAGTTCAAAACTTGTTTCTGATTGTTTTTTTGTCAATAAAGGAAATGCCCTGTTAAAGGCATAACCTGTCCTCAGGACCGCAGTCCCCCTGTTATTCCCACTCATACTTATATAGTATAAAGAGTTATAAAATATTTTCAAGCGAAAAAAGAAGAAATATTAGAAAATCCTGTTATATTTTGCTTTTTTTGTAAAGAAATGCAGGAAAAGTCCCGATAAAACTTTGCAAAAAAAACTTTTTCGAAAACAAACCAAGCCTACCCCCGATTGGAAGGGTGGCGCAGCCAGACCGCCGGAGGCGGGCCGGAGCGGTAGCGGAGCCCTGCAAAGCGGGTTAGCAAGTAAAGCCTGGTCCAGAAAAAAAACTGCCCAGAAAGACAGGCTTCTGGACAGTTCAATTTTTTTATTCAACAGTGACGGACTTTGCCAAGTTGCGCGGTTTGTCGGGATCAAGACCCCTGTAAACCGAGCAGTAGTAGGCAAAGAGCTGAGCCGGAACAACGGAAAGAATGGATGCAAATTCATCGCGGCATACGGGAATGCGAATTGTCTCGTCGGCAGACTCTTTGAATGCATTGCCCTCATCCTGGGTAATTACCAGCGTTGAGCAGCCACGTGTTTTTACTTCCACAATGTTGCTTGCGATTTTTTCGTAAAGGTCCTGCCAAGTTGCAATTGCCACCACAAGGGTGTTTTTGTCCACAAGAGCAATGGGGCCGTGCTTGAGTTCGCCTGCTGCAAATGCCTCGCTGTGCATGTAGCTTACTTCTTTGAGCTTGAGCGCACACTCAAGGCTTGTTGCGCTGTCAAAGAGGCGGCCGATGAAGAAAACCTTTTCCTTGTTAAAGTTGTTGGAAACAAATTTCTGCACCACGGACTGGTCTGCAAGAATCTGCTCAACCTTGGCGGGAATCTGCTCAAGGTCGCAAAGCAAAGCCCTGTATTCATCCTGGGAAATCGTATTGCGGAGAGCTGCACTCTTTAAGGCAAGCAAGTATAGGCAAACAAGCTGCGTCGTATATGCCTTTGTGGATGCAACCGCAATCTCGGGGCCTGCCCATGTGTAGATTACGTCATCTGCTTCCCTGCTGACAGTAGAGCCGACACAGTTGGTAATGGCTATCACGTGAACGCCAGCTTCCTTTGCAAGCCTCATAGCCGCCAGCGTATCTGCCGTCTCGCCAGACTGGCTTATTACGATGAAAACGTCGTCCTTGCTAAGAATCGGGTCGCGGTAGCGGAATTCACTTGCAACGTCCACAACCACAGGTACCCGGGCAAATTTTTCGAATGCATAGCGGGCCACAACTCCTGCATGGTAGGCTGTACCGCAAGCCGTAATCACTATGCGCTTTGCTGCCTTAAGAAAGTCCTGTCCCTTGCTTACCTCGTCAAACTTTATGTCCACCGGCTTTCCGCCTTCCATAACAAGACGGGGCCTTATCGTATCGGTAAGGGCCTTCGGCTGCTCGTGGATTTCTTTAAGCATGAAGTGGGCATAGCCACCCTTTTCTGCAGCAGAAATGTCCCATTCCACATGGTAGGGTTCCTTTATAACCCGATTTCCCTCCTCATCAAATAGGTCCACGTGGTCTGAATAAAGGACTGCCACCTGCTTCTGGTCAAGGAAGTAGACATCGCGTGTGTGCTCAAGCACGGCAGGAACGTCGCTTGCTATAAAGTTTTCACCCTTGCCAAGACCAACAATAAGCGGGCTTTCCTTTCTTGCGGCAATTATGCGGTCGGGAAAATCCTTGCAGAGAACTCCAAGCGCATAGCTTCCTTCCAGGCGGTGCAGGGTTTCAAGCACGGCCGGAAATATCTCCCCGGTCTGCTCATAAAAGTAGTTGATTAAATGGGCAACAACTTCCGTATCGGTCTGACTGCGAAAGACAACTCCCTGCCCCTGCAGCCATGCCTTTAGCTTTGCATAGTTTTCTATAATACCATTGTGTACGATTGCAATTGAACCGCTAACATTAGTCTGCGGGTGCGCGTTTACGTCGCTCGGCTCACCGTGGGTCGCCCATCTGGTATGCCCAATACCCATAGTACCGTGCATGATGTCCTTCATTCCGTCTATAAGGGAGGCTTCCCTCTTTGAACATTCTGCCTCAGACATCTTGTCGCTCGTGCGGACTACCTGCTTGGTAACGTCTTCAACCAGTGCACGGATTGCACCCTTAACCTTACGCACTACAATATCCTGCCCGTCAAAAACGGCAAGGCCTGCACTGTCGTATCCACGGTACTCAAGCTTCTTTAGAGCATTAACAAGTATTGGCGTGGCTTCCTTTTCGCCAACGTATCCCACGATTCCACACATATATATTCTCCAAAAAAAATTCTAGCAGAAATCCACCCAAGGGGATTTTTAAGATTACTTATTCTACTATAAATCAGATGAGAGTTTCAAGAATATCAATAACATCAAGATCATATATGCCAGGTTGCCGCCTCAGTTCCACAACAGCATCCTTTTTGCTAAGAATCTTGTGGTAGCTTCTGCGGTTAACAAGCGAAACATAACTTTCCACAGCATGGATTATTCTTGCAAGCTGAGGAATCTCCGCAGTGCGAAGGCCTTCCGGGTAGCCGCTTCCGTTTATGTTCTCGTGGTGCAGGGATGCCGCCTCCGCAAAAATCGAATAGTATTTATATGGAATAAAATCAAGGAATTCCGAAAAGCGCATTACGTGGGTCCTCATAAGCTTCCTTTCCGCCGCCGAAAGAATCTCGGAAAAGAAAAGCTCCTGTGGCAAGTCCAAAAATCCCGCATCGTAAACCATGGAAGCGCAGAAATAAAGAGTGCAAAGGTTTCTGTCCAAGCCAAGGGCCGTACTTATTTTAAAGACAAGCTCGCTTACGCTCTTTGAATTGCCAAGGCGGTTGGTGTGCCGGTCAATCTTCTCTCCAAGAACTTCGCACTTAGATGCAAGCTCCTTAAGTTCCTCAAACTTAATCCGCTCATTGTCGGGAAGCCTCGGAACCTCGTTCATCGCCGCAACTTGGACGCGTGCATTCGCCATGTGGATGTCCTTAATCATCTCCATCGTGGCATCAAAACGCCGCCTCTGCATTTTCTGCTCGCGCGAATTAACAAAAAACTGAATCACCATAATGGCAAAAATCGCCAGCATGACGACTGCAATAACAGCGAGGATTATGAAAATGTATTTTGAGTCTTCGGAATTTTGCCCGTTCTGAACGGAAATGCTGTCCACCAGCTCCCTCACGGTATCCCTTATGTCCCTTCCAAGCTCGTCCGTACTTTCTTCCATACTTTCATTCTAGCACGGCCATGCTGAATTTTCAATCAATTAATTTTTCTTTTTCCGTCCAACATGCCTTTATTGTGTATTTTTCTTTCTGTCCTTAAGTTTCTGATTAATTTTTTTTGCCTCACTAAAATCAAAGAGATAAACCAGAACATTTACAAGAATATAAATCACAATAAACATTGCCTCCATGCTGATGATGGAAAAAGATTCCTCGTTTATCCAGCCAAGCTTAATGGCTACAATGAAAAGCGTTGCATTTATAATCAGAAAGTAAACAATCCTTAGCAGAATGATTTCTTTATTGCTCATGTTTTTTTTGATATAAAAAATTCCAAAGGCAGCTCCAGACACAAGGCCGATTAGCAGAATGCCCCAAATGTCTATAAGACCCCAGTGAACATTTTCAAGCCCAAAGAAAAAATATAAAATAATAGAGGCAATTAAAAAAATCAAGGTTACAACACGTGTACTGATATTTATCATTAAGGAAAGCATTTCTTTATTTTTTTCTGAAAAACTCATAAGCCTAACAACTCCTTTAATGTGGTTAAATAATTTCTGGAAATCATAACTTTGTAGCCGTTTTCCAAGACTGCTTCAAAACGGCCGCCGAAAACTGGCGCGAGGCTGTCAATTTTGTCCAGGTTTACAATTACTCCTTTGTTTGCCCGGAAGAAGCTGCTGCCCGGAAGCTCTTCTTCCAGTTGATAAAGCTTGGACTTTGTTTCAAAAACAGAATCCTTAGTGTAGGCAAAAACCGTGTCATCAACTGATTCAAAATACAAAATATCTCCAGGTTCAACAAAGACAATTTTTGAATCTTTATACAAAGACATTTTTCCTTTGCCGCTTTTAAGCTGATTTATGAGCTTTGTCATATTATCATCAAGATAATCGCACTTAACAATTATCTCATCTTCTTGACCAGCTTCTTTTTCCAGGATAGTAATTTTCATTTTTCTTCCTTGCCTTTATTTTACCATATTTTTCGCTTCTTGCAAGGCGAGAAGAGCCTGGGTTTCTTTTCCGCATTTCTGGTAACATTCATAGGCCATCACATAGCAATAGGCTTTAAGCATATCGTCTGAGGTGAGCGAGACTATGCGCATAAAATCCCGGGCTCCGCTTTCTGCTTTTCCAAAAACCTGTTCCGGAACAGAAGCGCTTACGGAAGCCCTGTTCATAAGGACTTCAATTTCCCCTTCCTGACCAGCTGCCAGTTCTGCGGCCTTGTCAAGATATTCAAAGGCTTCGTTTACGAGGGGCACGGCTTTTACCACAGAAGATTCCCCGCCCTTCATCGCAAGGTAAGAACCGTAATAAGCCATGCTGACAAAGTCACCAGGATTTTCCGCCAGCTTCTTTTTGTAAATTAAAAGCCCTTCGTCAGGTGAAGATGCCGCCTGCATTTGACCTGATAAACTTTCGCCATAGTGTTTTTTTACTTCTTCTACAAACGCCTTGTTTTTTTCTTCTTCGCTTTTTGATTTTTTCCCGGCAGCCATGGAAGCTTCTGCGGGACTTAGCCTTGCTTTTTCAAAGGTCTCACTATTCCATGATGCAAGGGATTCATTTGACCCAAGGATATCATAAAGAGGCGGAAGAAGATTGTTAAAATTTTTTGAGACCCTCATTCCACCGTGTGCTATAGCAGGCTTTTTTTCAAGAGGCATAAAAGCCCCCCGGTCAAACTGGGAATAAGCGCCCGTCAAAACATAATGCCAGGTCTTCTTTGCACCGAGAATTTTTTGAATCCTTTTATCGCGCAACGGAATGCGAACCTTGATTTGCCTGTCATCATTCAAATTGTAATATTCAGTATTGCAGATAAAATTTCCTGCGCTGTCGTAAAGCTTTCCTTCATTCCCGCAAAGCCAGAGGGCAAAATCCCAGGGATGCTCATCATCAAACGAAACTTTTTCAGCAGAATCAAAAAGGGGGGCTGTGCTTCCTCCATCAATGTTGTCTGCGTCAATATAAACCATGATGTTTCTCACCATAGCGGGGCCGTTTTTATACTCCAAAGAAAGCTGCCAGTAATCAGAAGACTGCTGCCAGCGTGCATTGGTCACCGGCTGATAAACTGTATAGCGGACAAGATCCAGGGAGCCTTCTGCAAAAGCCTTGTTCAAAGGATAGGTGATTTCAAATTGATTTCCTGCCCCCTTGTCGTCTCCCATTGAATCCATAAAATCAGCAGATACAGGGCCTCCTGTATACGACGGGTCTACCTGCAGAAAGCTTCCAATAAAATTTGAAGGAACAGATGAAGTAATAAAAAAGATAGAGACACCAGCAAAGCAGATGACAGCCGTTTTTAGCAAAGTCCATTTGTATCTGATATTTGTCAGGAGAGCCCTATTCATTTTGCACCTCCAAAATTCAAAAGAGCGCAGGCAATAAGTTTTAAGGATTTAATCATAAAATCAGAAGACATGATTACAGCAAAAGAAAAAGCCGCAAATCGGAAAAGCTGGGCAGGCTGTAAAAGCTCTTGAAAGGCGCGGCCCGCTGCATTTTTGGAAACTTTCTGATTGTGGCCACAAGTACCGCAACCTTTTTTCATATTAAAGCGCAATTCGTAAGAGATTGCTTTTTGTGGACAGACAGCCACACATTCTCCGCACTTTGCACATGTAAATTCCGGGTGTCCTTTTTTTCCCTGAATTGTCTTAATGTCTATTGCGCTGAAGGGACAGGTGCTTGCACATTTCATACAGCCAACGCATTTGGCACTGTCGATTTTCATTTGAAAAAGACTGAAACGGTCTGTCAAAGAAGCAAAGGCTCCAAAAGGACAGAGGGAACTGCACTGGGTACGCTTTTTTGTAAGGATAGGAAGGGCAAGCACAAGGCCTAAAAAAATTCCGATAAAAAGCACGGTTGCAATCAGGCTTGGGATGGAATCTATAGGACTGAACTCTGTAACCAGCTTAAAAGGGCAGAACCATTCGCAGTAGATGCAAGCCAACTCACACAAAGAGGCAAGAACAATAAAAAAGAAAAATCCAAAATGAAATTCTCTGAGTTCCTGATTTTTTGGTAAAAGCTTTATGCGCTGTTTTTTTGCCAAGTGAGAAAACCCTTCTTCCCAGCCGCCGTAAAAGCAAACCCAGCTGCACCAGCCACGCCCAAGTATAAGCATACAAACCAGCCATATTAAAATCATGCTGGAAACTGCCGCATAGTGGCCCGAAATTCTTGCAGGGAAAATTATGTTCTTTGTTACAAGCAGTGGAATTAAGACCTGAGGAATTGCAATGTGACAAAACGGAAGCTCTGAGTTACTCATGGTCTGAGAGGTAATTGCCATACTGCCGCGCTCATTATACAAATCAGAAATAAAGGCAATGCAAAAGCCTACTGCAAAAACTGTCTGAAAAATTCTTCGGTAAATAACTCCGCTTCCCATTTTTTTATGCTCAGAAAAAGTCATCCTCACAAAAAGAAAGAAAAGAAAAAAAGCATAAAGTAGAGAAGCAAGTGAAAAATTATTCATCAGGACAACAAAGAAGAAAATTATAAAGGCCATCATGGCAGATAAAATTAAGGAAGAAATCATAACAAACCTCCTAACCAAAAATAAGCGTCATCAAGCCAAGAAAAATCATAAAATAAAGGCTCACGCAAAACTGGGTAATTCTTGCAACTCTCTTAATTGCAGGAAGTCTTTTTGCCACAAAGGGAATTCCAAAAAGTGGAATAAAAAATGGCAGGGTTCCAATGTAGAAAAGGATAAAATAGAAAAGTCCTGAAAGCCCCTTGCCGCCAAAAATTGAACGGAGGATTGCAGTCCAAAGTGGCGGACAAACATGAAGTCCCACTGCCAATCCCGAGCAGATTGCCGTTACCCAGTCATTTCCAATGTGACGGAGTTTTGGAGAGTGGCATCCATTTGAATAAGCATTGGCATTACCGCAACCCCATGGGAACTTTACCCCCAGAGAATTAACGAGAAGAGCTAGTCCACAGAAAATATATGCATAAACCGAAAGTTTACGCGCAAGCACCGGATCCATATAGCTATTGACGACCAATCCTGCAGCCGAAAAAACTGCCCCCAGTATAAAATACATTACAAGCCGGCCGCCAAGGAAAGCCCCTATCAGGCCTGAGCTTCTTTTGTAACTTACTTTGTCTGCACCAGACAAAAATGGGATTAATACGGGTGCACAGTACATTGTGCAATATGTCCCTGTAGAAAGACCCAGTAAAATTGCTTCTAAAATCATAGCCACTCCGTTTTCTATTCTGAATAAATATCAAGCCTTTTCTTAGCCCTCTTTCCTGATTCTGACTCAGGAGCTGCTTGGGCGGCTTCTTCAAAAAGTTCAAGGGCTGTATCAAGGTCGCCTGAATCAAGATAAAAAAAGGCACAGTATAAATAAGCCTCAGCCTTATCACAGTCCGAAAGCTGCTCGATTTTTCCTTCATCAATAAAAAATTCAACATCGCTTTTTATGATGCCATATCTTTTGAGCGGAGAAGTCCTGCTCACTTCAATTCCATTTTCAAGACGAAGCAAACGGCAAAAAACGTTTTTCGAATCCATAGCAACAGCCTTGTCTATAAACTGATTTCCCTTTTCAAGAAAACCAAGGGATTTCATAGGATTGTCGCCGGCAAGAAAACTCGCTTTTACAGTAAGGGCACTTCCATAAACTGCAGACGCTATCGCATCAGTCTGGGTAAAAGGCTTAAGCAGAGCGAGACAGTCTTCAATCAAGCCCTGAGGATTTTTTTCTCCTGCTGAACGGGCACGGTTGTGATATTCAATGCCTTTTTGAATTTGAGGGTTTACCTCTTGAGCAAAAAGGGGATTAGCCCCAAGTCCAATAATCAAAATCCAAAGTCCGGCCAAAATTGTTTTTTTCATAATTTTTTCCTCCAGTAAATTTATTCAGAAGCTCTGCATTGCTGCAAAAACAAATTTTCCTTTTCTCTCATGGTTTATCCCGTATGATAAATTAAAATAAGCAAAAACCGGGCAATCAAAATTAATCAAAAGGCCAAGGCCGTAAGCATCCAGAAAGCGATTGTCCTTGGCAGAATAGTCCTGTGCCAGCGCAAGATCCGTAAACAGATAAGGGGCAAAAGTTACTGGGAAAGCTGGCGGCATATTAAAGTCCAGGGCATTCCATCTGATTTCCGCAGAGAAAAGGCCGTAGCTATCTGTCTCAAGTTCTTCTTTTGTGTAACCGGAACGGATTCCTCTGTTTGCAAGGCCAAGACCGTCATACAAATCTATGGATGTTTTTTCAAGATTAATCTTTGCATCTTCAGAAGAATAAATTACAGCTCCTCCACTCAATAGTCCTGCAAGGGTAATTTTTTTATTAGGGTTAAAATCCAGATTTATGGCTGCCTCTATGCTGTCTGATTTAAAATCATCTGAGGAATTATTAAAGTAGCGAAGTTCAGCATTCGCTATAAATTTTTCAGAAAATAAAAGCGTATAATAAAAATAAGGAGAAATTGTAATGAGCGAAGGCTTATTCTCCCGAACTGTAATCTGATCTCTCGTGTCAACACCCAGCCTAATATCTGGTCCTGCAAAAAATCCTGTTTTCAAATACGCATCAAAAGCAAGAGGTTCTTTTTTCGCAATGCTCTGAGCTGCATTTGTAAAAAACTTGGCTCCAAAAATCAGAGGCAAACCAAAAGTGTTTTCATCAATATAACTTGCTCCAGTCTTGTTATAGCCAAGATATCCAGCCAGCATATTTCTTTTACCGCCAAGGCCAACCTTGCCAAAAAATCCATAGGCATTCCCACCACCAAATCTGAGCAAAAATCCAGTGCGTGCAGAAATATAAATTACTATGGTTTCGGGATTTTTCCGCGAGTCATGGGCTTCGACCTGCGCAGAGTAAAAAAGGCCGCTGTTCATAAGGCGTATTTTTGTCCTTTCAACTTCTTTCTGTATTGCCTTCTGACTAAAAGTTTTATTTTCGCGGAATTTTGTATAACTCAAAATTGTAGGACTTTTGACTTCTTCTTCATCGAGTAAAATTTTTATTTTAGAGACAAGAACTTTTTTAGATGGAATTCTTTCGGTACAAAAAAGCATTGGAGAAGAGAAAATAAAGCATAGTAAAAATATAATACCGCGCTGTGTCATGGCTTGAATAATAAGATGGAATCATTTGGAAGACAATATACTTTTTGCCAAGATGTAAAAAAACAGAGTTATGATGCGGAAAAAGAGAGGTGAAATTTTTGTCTTAGAACAAATCCAACATTGAATCCAGATAAATCTCTTCCCGCACTTCAAGATGATGCTTGGGCTTTGTCATATAGTACAAAATGAATTCTAAAAGCAGGGCAGAACCAAGACCACGGCCTTCTATTTTAAAATTTGAAAATCCAAGGGGCAGATAAGTTTCTCGAATATTTTCAAGACTGATAAAAGATGGATTTTTCATTGCAAGCGAAAACCGGTAACCGCGCTCGCTACCTGGCTGACGGCATTTGTGGCTGGCCACAATTTCTCCAAGATTTTTCTGGCTTACATTTTCGTAGCAGGCCTTGCGGTCGGGACAGTTCATATTGCAACATTCATTACATAAAAACTCAACCTTGTCTTTTTCCGCCTGGTGCAATTGCGACAGTTTGTCAAAGGACTTGTTCAGACGAAAATCTGGAACCACATATTTAAACTCTGGCCGCTTCAATTCTTTCTCAAAATCAGAAAAATCTGTAAGAACTTTTGTTGTCGATGAAACAAGATAAAGCGCCGGGAACCTTGCAATCAAATATTTTGCAAGCAAATCTGAATGAACAACAACTCCGCTTGCAACATTCGTTTTTTCAAAAGCTGAACATAGCCCATTGCATTTTTTATCAGAAAGATGTTCTGTGCGAAGAAGCGAATTACTAAATGTCAGCCGGGATGAAATTTCATAATCATTCATCAGAGAAATTACATCAGCAGCATCTGCATCTCCAAAGGCCGCCCGTCCTCCTCCCCAAAGGCAGTCGCCTGGAGCTCCATAAATAGACGCGATATGGCACCAGTCGTAAAACCATTCACGGTGCTCCCGCCAGAGAGGAAGAAAAACTTTGTAAAAATCGTAGAACTCGAAAAGCCCTGGAAGGTGGTAGCAGGCACTTTTCATTTTTCCTGCCATCTTATAGGCTCAAATCAATTTCCAGCAGAATCGGTGTGTGATCCTGGCGCGGCCCAGAATCAATCATTTCTGATTTTATGACTTTGTCTTTGATGCGGTTGCTCACGAGGAAGTAATCAATCCGCCAGCCCGAGTTGTTTATTTTGGAAGTTTTGATTCTCTGGCCCCACCAGGAATAAATGTCTTTTACATCACCGTGCACAAAACGGAAGCTGTCGGTAAAACCGCGCCCCAACAGTTTTGTAAAGCCCTCGCGCTCTTCATCGGTAAAGCCGGCAGAAAAATGGTTTGATGCCGGATTCGCAAGGTCAATTTCCTTGTGGGCAACGTTAAAGTCACCGCAGGCAATGACAGCTTTTTTTGCATCAAGTGCCGCAAGGTAATCAGCATAAAGAGCGTCCCACTTCTGACGCTCGGCAAGCCGCTTTAGCCCGTCTCCAGAGTTTGGGGTATAAACGTTTACAAAATAAAATCCGTCAAACTCAAGAGTCAAAAGGCGACCTTCATCATCCATTGTATCGGGAGCACCAAGACGTGGCACTTCACGCTTTGCCGACAATTCTTCCCTGTACAAAATCATAGTGCCCGCATAACCTTTTTTTGCAGGCGGCACAGAAGAAAGCCATTCTACCTTGTAGCCTGGAAAATACCCGGCCAGCAGCTCCAGATGCTTGTCAGAAGGTCCGTCGGCCGAAAGCTTTGTTTCCTGAACCGCAATCACGTCTGCTTTGTAGTTGCCAAGCTTCTTCAAAACTTCCTGAGACAACAAAGCCCTGTCCGAAGTAGAAGTAAGCGCCGCATTAATTGAATCTATGTTCCATGAAATAAAAGTCATTTTTTTCTCCTGCACACAGTATGCTAAAAAAGGAAATTAATTCAGCTAGACAATCTTTTCAAAAAAGAAGGCAGTCAGCAAATCCAATTCCTTGAGCACGGTAGAAGTCTCCGGCAGAGCAAAAAGTTCCCCCTCACCGGAAGCAGGATTTTGCATGACAAGAATTTTTCTCTCCACAAGATATTCGCACAAAAGGCTCTGAACTCCTTCCGAATACCTCTTTGCCAGTTCTACGGCAGAGCTTTTTGAAAGGGTTGCAAGCTTCTGCTCCTCAACCAAAAGCTCAAGAATCTGCTCCACCTGTGAGCAAAGCTTGTTCAAGGATTCCTTGGCAACTGCAGCAGCCTTTGCCGAAAAGAATTTCTGAGTGTGTACAAACGTATAAACCTGAAAAAGCGGCTCCTGGGTGTGCATTTTAAAAAAACTGCGTGCAATCCCCTTGAATACAGACACAGCCGGATACTTTTGCACCAGCTCCTTAATGTTGTGCGGCAGAAAAGAGACCGCCCGCATATAGTCAGCACAGAAGTCCGTAGTCTTGGCAACAATGTCATCTCGACCGTTAAAATGATTGTAAAGTGAAGCTTTTTTTACGCCAAGCAAACCTGCAATATCGGAAAGGCTAGCAGCCCCCGCCGAATAGGTAAAAGAGGCATTCAGCATGGCCATTATAATTGATTCCTTAGAAAGCTTTTTTTCCATAATTTGCCTAACACCCGTTAGTCCAGTATATAGTAAACATTTTCATCTGTCCAGACAGTAATTTCGATATCATAGTAACCTTTACAAAACAAACTAGTTACTATAATATATAGCCAGTTACAAAACAGATAACTTCGCAACCGGCTAAGCAAAAAGCCCATTAAGTATGGAGAACAAAAAAAATGAAGCATTCTATTTTATTATCAGCAGCTGCATTGGCACTTGCAGCCACATTCATTTCCTGCGCCAGCTCAAAAAAAGTCGAAGCTGACTCCTACGGAGAGGAAAAAGAAGAGCAGGTAACTGCAATTTCCATAAACAATCCACAAAAGAAACTTGACGGTGACCACTACAGCCCGGAAAAGCTATCCGGAAACGACCGCTCATTTGGCGAGAAACTCTTCAACTTGAATAAATACACAAAAATGGAAAACTTCTCCCTTTATGCTAAGCCGGTCTTGGGTGGCCTTGGTACGCGCAAAGGCGTCCTTATCTACAGAGAGGGCACGGACATAGCAGGCTTTGAATGCTATTACGACTCATGCGCATATGCAGTCCAGTTTGCAACAGCAGAACGCAAAGCTTTGATAAAGGCATTTGAGCAGTACCAGAAGGATTTTGACGAAAAAAAACTTGACCGCAAGAACAGCAAAAGCCGTCAGGCATACGGATTTGTCGGCGGATATGAAGACTTCGGCAACATTTCTGCATCAATGCAGTACTACTGCAAACCAAAAGTCTACTTTGGATACAACTTCGTCAGCGGCAACCCCTATTTCTGCATCTACGTAAAGAAAGCAGAAAATTTGGCTGTTGACCAAAAGAAGGAAGGCGGATTCAAGGAAACTGTTGACCAGTCCTACTACTTTACAAAAGCCCAGGCAAAGGTACTTTGTGATTTCCTTTCAGAAGAAAACATAAATTCTCTCCGCGAAGGTACCACCGTTCCCCCAGAACTTCAGGAAAGCGACACATATTAACTTCCATTTGGACGGTGCATAAAGGCGCTCTACCATCCATTCCTTGGCTAAATTCCGGCCTCCGCCCCTTTGCGCCACGGGCTGTCCGGGGTTCCGTGGGGCCCTGCCCACTCCATTGCCGGGGGCAACGGGCTTCCGCCCGCCCCTCCAATCCCGCGTAGGCTCATGCCCTCCCAGCGCAGCGTCAAGCAGGCTCTCGAAGCGCCGACATATCTTTGCATACATGCTCCCTTCGACTGGCTCAGTGAGCGGATTCTTTTGTTGCAAAAAAACACCTCCCCAACGAAGAACCTCCATGCAGTCGTCATCCCGAACTTGATTCGGGATCTGTAAAACATACAGCCACAGTGGTTACAGACCATGAAGCAAGTTCATGGTGACGGATTCTTTGTGTTAGCAAAAAAAACACCTATTATTAATTCTGCTATATGGATGTATTGCAAGTCTGTAACTTGTTGCAATACAGATATTTATTTAGGGTAGTTAAAAATATAACAAAAAATTATTTCTGGCTGAAAATTTTATTGTAATAGTCTTAAATTCTGACACTCGAAAAAATGTTAAATTTGCCAACAAAATGTTACTTTTTAAATATTTTGGGTCATTTTTACCCATTTTTCTTCAATACTACTTACAGAATGGCAGCTTTCGCAGCTGTCTCTTTCGCAGAAGGTATCACATTTGGTGCTTGGCTCCGCAACCTTGCTGCTCCTGTAGCAAGCGATGGAGAGGACACAGTTACTGCAGGTGGTAACTCTTGGGGTTACGGTGCACGTGCAGCCCGCCTTGACGTAACTGCAGTTGCTCCTGACGGAAACGCAGGTTTCAACATGCACGTCTTCAACGATATTTATGAAGGACTTTCGCCAGACGAGGCAATCCTCTGGGTAAAGCCATTGGACATCGTAAAGGTTTCCTATGGACGCCATGACAATGCTACTCTCCGCGGTGATGCATGCTACGGCTCATGGAACTGGTTCCGCCCAACAGATTCTTGGCTCGAAGGTGGCGAAGGCTACTTGATGAGCGCCAACCAGGAAAAGGGTCTTATGGTAGAAGTTACTCCGATGGAAGGCTTCTATGTCCAGGCTTTTGCTCCTATAACAACACAGGAAAAGGCTGCTGACACATACAAGAAGCTTCGTGCAGGTTTTGCATACACAGTACCAGGCCTTGTAAAGGTTAAGGGACAGTACATCGGCAAGGGACAGTCTGACGATGAGGATACTCTTCTTGTTGATGAAGCAAACAGCAACTGCACACTTGAAGCAGAAGTTGACGTTCTTGCTGTAGAAGGTCTTAACGTAGGCGTTGGTTTCCAGTACAACGTTGTAAAGGATGGCGCAAAAGCAGCAGCAGCCGCAGCTCTTGAACATGCTGAAGATAACGGTAGAGACTTCCTTACTATGAACGACGAAGATTATGAGGCAGGTATTTCTAGACAGATGAAGATTGCCCTTGGTGCTTCTTACCAGGTTATGCCAGAGCTCAAGGTTTCTGCAAGCGGTGCATTCTATACATTCTATAAGCAGGACTACATTATTACTGACGTAAAGGTTGACCCGCGTTTTGAAGCTGGTGTTGGCATAGACTATGACCTTGGTGATGGTCTTGCTGCAAACGCAGACTTCCGCTACCTCTCACCTGTAAAGGTTGAAGGTGAAAAGGCTGACAACTCAGACCACATGGCATTCTCTGTTGGCGTACAGAAAAACGTTTCTTCTAACGGCTACATCGGAGTTGCATTCCAGGGACAGACAAACGGTGGTACATTCGCTGGCAACGTAATCGAAGGTGCTGCAGCTGACAAATTCACATGGTGCGTTCCTGTTGCTCTCTCTGTATGGTTCTAAGCCTAGCGTAGCTAACACTACACTAACCTAACCAAAAGCCCTCGGTCACTAAGCATAGTCACAGTGCCGGGGGCTTCCTGTTTTTAAACTCTGCGCCCCCCCCGGTCACTGAGCCAGTCGAAGTGCCAGTATATCTCTGCAAGACACTCTCCCTGTGCCACAACGCGGTCACTGAGCTTGTCGAAGTGACAGCACATCTTTGCAAACAAGTTCCCTTCGAGAGCCTCAGGGAACGGATTTTTTTGCGGTAGAAAAAAGCCACCTTCCCAACAAAGAACCGCCATTTTAACAAAGAACCGTCATGCTGAACTTGATTCAGCATCTGTAAAACATTCAGCCACAGCGTCTACAGACCCTGAAATTACTTGCTCGCAAGTGCGTTCAAGGTGACGGATGGGGGCGGCTTATCTTCGCAAAACATACTCGTTTGCCACAATGTGCCACCGCACCAGCATACGCCGCCGTGGAAGGCCTTTAGTCCACGCGCTTGCGCGGGGATGAGCGTTAGCGAAGCCTGGAAGGGCGGTGGCGCAAAGGCATGGACGGTCGAATTAAGCCAATCCACAGATGGTAGAACAAACAAAAGCTTCGTCCATAAAAGCACCGTCCAAAAATCAGAATACAAGAGCTGCCTATAAAGCCTACTGCAAAAAGTCGAAATTTATACTATTCAATTTAAATTTACTTAAACAGGAAGGTTGCCATGCAAGAAAAACAATTCAACAGAATAGCCCGAAGCATTCTCTTTACTGATTTGAACTCAGAAGACGTGAATCAGATAATAAATGCCTTAAGGGCAAAAAGATACATCATCTCTGCAGAAAGCGCATACACTGCGGATGGCACAAGAAAGACAACTGCCGAAAGTTTTGCACATTTTCTTGAACGCTTCTGGGACTTTGACCACTCCCCCTACATAAAAGAAAAAAATCTTACCGGGCAGGTAATCCACAGGCGCTATGCCAGCATAATGAAAAGGCGGGTTCAGCTCTATTGGATTCCAAGGCTGGGGCAAAGACCGCTGAATTCCATAACAAAAGACGACATAAAATATGTAATGAGGCAGCTTATCCTTTATCCGTCCTACAAAAACCGGATGTTAAGCAGCGAATCCGTAAATCAGATTGTGCGGGCTGCAACTGGCCCCCTAAAATGGGCATTCAGAAACGGCCTTACCAAGCGCGACTGCTTTAGTTCAATCATGTACTGCCGGGTTACCCACAAAAAGCGCATAATTCCCACCATGGAACAGGCAAGGCTCCTTTTTAGCACGGAATGGGAAAGCTCCGACTGCAAGCTGGCAAATTTAATTTCCATGTGCACCGGAATGAGATGCGGCGAAATTCAAGCCCTTCAGCTTGGAGACATAGAAAAAGACCGCATTTTGGTCCGCCACAACTGGGCACGGATGGAAGGCCTCAAATGCCCAAAAAACGGCTCTGAGCGCGAAATAAAAATCCCCCTGCAGCTCTACCAGCTAATCCGTCAGCAGGCAGCCCAAAACCCCTACGGACAGTGCAAGGAAAACTTCCTTTTTTGGGGCTACAAGCGCACTGTTCCCCAACAGGCCCACTACTGGAACGAAGCCCTTCACCGCCAGCTAAAAACTTTGCACATTCCCGAATGGGACAAAATTACCTTCCACTGCTGGAGGCATTTTTTTGCCGCAAACATGGCAGACTTTGTAGACGGAAGAAAGCTCCAGTTTGTAACCGGGCACAAAACCCAGGCCATGCTTGACCACTACGCCCACCACCAGACCGAGGCCGCCCTTACGGAAATTGAAAGCGCCACCGAAAAAATCTTCCTGCCAATAATTGGCGGGGCAAAGCATTAGAAAGGCACTCTTTTGGGGAAGTTTTAGTCTTTCTGGACGATGCTTTTATGGACGAAGTCCTAATTGTTCTACCATATTGTTCCCTGGCTTAATTCGACCGAACATGCCCCTGCGCCACCGCCGTTCCGCCCTTCGCCTATTCGGCTCATACCGCTTGCGCGGTACTACGGGGCTCCATGGCGGCGTAGGTTGAAGCTTCGCACATTCGTGCTCGCTGCGAAATCTGCCCTTCTGACTCTAAAAAAGCAGCGCCAAGGACGGCGCGTCATCTGTTGGGGGTGCGATTTTGCAAGTTTTTGGGAAAAAACTTGTGTGAAAAAAATGCACGGACGCATTTTTTTCACACGGCGTAGGTTGGTGCGGTGTCACGTTGGTTAACTAACACAAGGAACTGCTCCCTGAGCCTTGGTTGGTGAGCGTGTCGAACCAGTCGAAGGGAACTGTATGCAAAAGAAGTACCGGCCCTTCGAGAGCCTCAGGGACCGTACTTCGACATGTCGTTTGACGCTACGCTGCGAGTGCAGGGACCGCACTTTGACAGGCACGGAGCCTTCCGTCACCCTAAACGCACTTGCGAACAAGTAATTTCAGGGTCTGTATAAGTTGTGGCTGAATGTTTCACAGATGCTGAATCAAGTTCAGCATGACAATTCTTCGTTTGGATGAAGTTTTTTTTGCTACCACAAGCAACCGCTCCCTGAGGCTCTCAAAGGGAGCTGTACGCAAAGAAGTGACGGCCTTTCGACTGGCTCAGTGACCGGGGGGGCGTGCAGAGTTTAAAAACAGGAAGCCCCCGGCACTTCGACTATGCTCAGTGACCGGGGGCTTTTGGTTAGGTTAGTGTAGTGTTGGCTACGCTAGATTAGAACCATACGCTAAGAGCAACAGGGATTGCCCATGTGAAGTTCTTCATCTCGCCGTCATCGTTTGCCTTGCCAGTGATTACATTGTTAGCGAAGTTACCGCTGTTTGTCTGTCCCTGGAATGCAACTCCGATGTAGCCGTTAGAAGATACGCTCTTTGTTACGCCAACAGAGAATGCCATGTGGTCTGAGTTGTCAGCCTTTTTGCCGTCAACCTTAACAGGTGATACATAGCGGAAGTCTGCGTTTGCAGCAAGACCGTCGCCGAGGTCATAATCTACGCCAACACCAGCCTGGAAACGTGGGTCAACTTTTACATCAAGTGTCTTGTAGTATGTAAAGAAAGCACCGCTTGCGCTAACTTTGAGCTCTGGCATAACCTGGTAAGAAACACCTGCAGCAATCTTCATCTGGTTGTCAGTAGTCGCAGTCTTATCTGCATCCTTGATGTTGTTGTACTGGAAGCCAACGCCAGCGAAGAGACCTTCTACAGCAAGAACGTCAACTTCTGCTTCGAGTGTGCAGTTGCTGTTTCCGTCTGTTCCTGCATCATCATCAGAAGCTTCGCCCTTACCGATGTACTGTCCCTTAACCTTTGCAAGGCCAGGTACTGTGTATGCAAAACCACCGCGGAGGTTCTTGTATGTTGTTCCAGCCTTTACCTCGTCTGTTGTTATAGGAGCCATAACCTGGATGTAGAGCTCTTCCATCGGTGTGATTTCAGCCATAAGACCTGTTCCACCGTTGCCGCTCATCAAGAGGCCTTCGTCTTCTGCGATCCAAGAAGATGTTGGGCGGAGCCAGTTCCATGAGCCGTAGCAGAGGTCGCCGCGAAGAGTGTTGTTGTCATACTTACCGTATGAAACCTTTACGATGTCCATTGGCTTTACCCAGAGGTTTGCTTCGTCGCCGGCAGAGAGGCTCATTGTAACGTCATTGTAAACGCCCATGTTGAAACCTGCGTTTCCGTCAGCAGCTACAGCAGAAACGTTGATACGTGCTGTACGAGCACCCCAACCCCATGAGTTACCTGCTGCTGTGATAGTCTCGTCACCATCGCTTGCTACAGGAGCAGCAAGAGCGCGGAGCCAAGCACCAAATGTGATACCTTCTGCGAAAGAGACAGCTGCGAAAGCTGCCATTGCAGTGATAGCCAAAATCTTTTTCATAAGATTCCTCCTATTTTTATAAGAACTCCCAAAAGGGATTTCTATTAATTACATTATCACCAAATTACAAATATGTCAAACAAATTCTTAAAAAATTTGTTATTTTTTGTAACAAATTTTTAGTTTTTTCAAGGGCGGGCCCTTGGAACCCCTATTTCTGGGGGAGAGAAAACCCCCTACTCCGAAGCGAGGGTTTTCTCTCCCCCAGACCCCCTCTCTTTCCCGGCACGGCTTAGGGGCTTTGCCCCTAAGAACCCCGCTTTTCAAAAGATGGTGTTTGTGGGGGGTGGATGGTTATTGGTTGGTGGAAGTGAGGCATCGGTATGCTACATTCTGCAACCAAAGTCCTTCCCTTGTGTTGGTAGTCAAGTAACAGATCCTGAATCAAGTTCAGGATGACGGACGGCAGTTTTAGGATGACGGTTGGCATCTTTTGTTGCCGGGCGACCCTTCGACAAGCCGCTGGCCGCTGTCGTTTGCTTCTTGTGCCGATGGTTTTATTTTCGGCAGGTATATTTTTATTTATAACAGATTATTATTTCTTTTGTCAAGTTTTTTTTCTTTTTGAGGCAACCTACGCCGCCGTGGAGCCCCTTTAGTCCCGCGCAAGCGGGATGAGGGTTACCGAAGGGCGGAAGGGCGGTGGCGATTTGGCATGACGGCCGATTGTAGCCAAAAAGTAAATGGTAGAGCAAGCAGGACTTCGTCCTTAAGACTGTCGTCCTTAGGTCTTCGTCCAGAAAAACTGCTTGCGGCTTTTATTCTTCGCAGGCGTTGGGGCCTAGTTCGCTGCGGATTATTTCTTTTACTTCGTCTTGGGTTTTGCCTACGGAAGATGCTATTATGCTTATGGAGACTTTGTTTTTGTAAAAGCTGATTATGGTTTTGCGCTTTTCCCGGGCTTCACCTTCCAAGATTCCTTCTTGCAGGCCTTCCATTCGGCCGCGCCTCATTGCGTCGTCTAGGTAGATGTTTCTCATCATATATGCCCTCCTGAATTTGTTTATTGTTTTTATTTTTTGTGCGGCTTCGTCCAGCTGTTTTGTGAACGGGCTTGTTACGGAGCCGGTGCTTATGTAGCGGAGCAGACTTGCGCGTTCGGCGTTGGTGTCGGTCTGCCATGCAGTTACATTATAGAATATCTTTAGGCTTTTGTCCTTAAGTTTTAGCGAAAATTTTTCTTGGCAGGTATTGCAGAAGGTGTAGACTGGCATGCCCAGGCCAAAGGGGTCATTCTTGCAGATGAAGATGACGTAGCAGTGACACAGTTCGCTGTAGTCTTTTCCTTTCATAAGCAAATCCATGTCCAAGAGTCCCTGGTAGAAGCGCATTCTTAGCGGCAGGGAGGTGTAGTCGGATGTTTGCATTTCCAGGTTGTATAGGCTTTTTCCGTCGTTGGCAAGCACGTCCAGGCGGATTCCCTTTGTGTCGTAAAAGGGGCTTATGGTCTTTTGGATTTCCGGGTAGGTGATTTGCATGGGTTGCATATTGAGTAGCCTTTCAATTACCCCTGCACACACATCTTTTTGGTGCATCAGGGCGCCAAAGAGGTAGTCGTCTGCAATCATGGAAATCAGTTTTGGGCTCCACTACCAGCAAAATCTGTCTGAAAATCCATGGTGCGCGGTAATAGGACTCTCGCTCCCTTCGGTCGCTCCGCGCAAATGGATTTTCAGCCATATTTTGCTTCCCGTTGCGCCCAAAACTGATTTCCAGTTGCTTTTCATAAGAGATATTTTTTCTTTCATATACTTATATATATGCTTTGGAAATTCGAAAACTGACGTGTTTGGGGGAATTTTTTTGGGGAAAGCGGATGTTTTGTTGGGAAGGGGAGAAAGACAACATGGGAATGCCTGGTAACACGGAAATGTATTGTGCCAAGTTGACGGAAACGAGGCAAAGATATATATTAAAAGAAACGGGGACGCAAAGCAAACTAAAGCGACAGCCTCCGTTAAGCTGTTTTAATAAGCCCGTCCGAAAGGCGTTACTCTATGGGCGGGCTTTTTTATGCTCTTTTCCTTATTTTATTAGGAAGGTGAGCGTGTCTATAACAAGTGCGATTATTGCAATGACAAGCATTGCTTTTTCGTATTTCGTCACAGACGGCCTCCTTCATTCATGAGAAATCGGAGGCAAGCCGCCAGTGTTTGCAAAGCGTCCCCTATGCTGTGTATGTTAGCATAAGAAGCAGCATAAAATCAACGCACCCCGCAGCAAGCTACTGGGTATGCACCCCTTCCGCGCGAATCAATCGATTTAGAATTCCTTGAAGCACCGAGATGGCTCCAAAAAAATAAGATTCCTAATTTTCAAAAGTACGCAAAAGTGCTATATTTTTCGGTAATGTATTACGGCAACATAAAAAAATTTGACATTGCGGACGGTGAGGGAGTAAGGGTTTCCCTCTTTGTAAGCGGTTGCAGGGTTTGCTGCCCGGGCTGTTTTCAGAAGGAGACGTGGAATTTTTGTTTTGGAAAGCCGTTTACAAAAGAGACCGAGGAAGAAATATTAAAGGCACTTGAGCCGGAATTCATTTCTGGGCTTACAGTTTTGGGCGGGGAACCATTTGAGCCAGAGAATCAGGCCGTGCTTGCGCCATTTTTGCAGCGCGTAAAGCAGGCTTTTCCGCAAAAGAATATCTGGTGCTATACAGGCTACATTTATGACAAGGACATTCTGCCTGCCGACGGTAAAAAGCATACCGAGCACACGCAGGCAATGCTTGACTGCATAAACGTACTCGTGGACGGGCCGTTTGTTCTTGAAAAGAAGGACATATCGCTTAACTTTAGGGGGTCAAGCAACCAGAGGATACTTAGGCTAAAGTAAAAGTTCAGGTTTGCCGTGGCTGCAACCGCTTATCAGTCTTGCACATTATTCATATCATTTTCATATTATTATAGAAAAAACTTTTTTACAAAAAGCTGTTATTTTCTTTTATAAAATTTGTTATATTGGCAGAGACTGGTGAGAGCAACTTTTTTAGAGGTAAAAAATGAAAGTAGTAAAACCCTGTATTTTGATTATGGCAGCATTCGTCTGTTCAGTTTCTTCTTTTGCTGCAAAAGCAATGTCTTCTTTTACTATGCAAAAATACCAGGACTTTACCGAATGCCGCGCACAGGCATCAAAATCCACGGACTACAATGCAATTATAGAAAGCTACGGCAAGTTTGAAAAAGAAGTTCTTGCCCAACTGCCAGCCCAGGCCACGGACCTTGAGCAGGAAAGACTTTTCTGGGAAAGCTGTGTGCGGCTTGCAAAATTTGAATACATATTCAACATAAAGGCAGACATTAAGCAGGAGCGTCTTGCCCTAAAGAGCCAGATGGAGCGCAACGAAAAATACATAAGCGCACACAGGAAGAAGGACGGTGTTGCCCCGCTCTTTTACATGATTACTGGAGACACCACGTCCTGCTACATGAGTTTTTCTGTGGCAAGTGCAATGTTCCACGGAATGAGGGTAAGGACTTTGTACGAAACTTCTGCGGAAAGCGGTGCAAACATGTGGGCGGCAAACCTGGGGCTTGGACAGTGGATGTTCTATGCACCGGGAATTCTTGGCGGCAGCATGAAGAAGGCGGAAAAGCACTTTCTTGCGGCAATAAAGGCATCTGTTACCGATGCGGAAAAATTCTATACTTACACTTATTATGCCCAGTTCCTATTTGAGCGCGGAAAAAAGGACGATGCCATGGCCTACATGCAGAAGGCTGATTCCCTTTACCCGGGAAGCAACTACATTGCAAGAATCAAAAAACTGAATGCAAATGGCACGGGGCTTTTTACTTACAACAGGGAACATTCAGGCGTGGACAGCAACACAGACCCGGATGCAAAGGACTTGTAGCAAAGGGGCGGAGATTATACAGACACTGAATCAAGTTCAGGGTGACGGGTTCTTCGTCTGGGTGACGGTTCTTCGACTAGCCGCTTGACGCTGCGCTGCGAGTACAGGGACCACCCTTCGACAGGCCCTGACGCAAAGGATTTGTAGCATAAAGGTGGTGCTTTTACAGACCCTGAATCAAGTTCAGGGTGACGGTTCTTCTTCTGGGCGGCAAGACTTTGTTCGGGTGAAGTTTTTTTTTGCTAAACGAGTCATGAGTTTGGTTGGTGTGCTTAGCTGAATCAGTCGAAGGGGCTTGTTTGCAAAGAAGTGGCGGCCCTTCGACAAGCTCAGGGACAACTCTTCGACTAGCCGCTTGACGCTGCGCTGCGAGTGCAGGGACCACCCTTCGACAGGCCCTGACGCAAAGGATTTGTAACATAAAGGTGGAGCTTTTACAGACACTGAATCAAGTTCAGGGTGACGGTACATCGCCATGGTGACGGTTCTTCGTCTGGGTGACGAGGCATCGTCTGTTTTTACAATGCGAAATAGCAAAATAAGCCTAGCCGGGATTGGAGGGGTTGCGCAGCAAGACCGCGCCAGCGGGCCGGAGCGGAAGCGGAGCCCCGGAAAGCCCGATGAAAAAGGCCTCCTTGCCATTTTTACCTATAAAAAAGCCGCCCGCTCTTACCGCCAACATTTAACGCGCCCTCCTTGGCGCTACTTGTTTTACACAAAATCTGGCAAGGCAGTTAAATATTCAATGCGCTCCAAAAAGAAAATGAACGCAAAGCTTTCACAGACCCTGAATCCATATTCGTAGCAGGTGCGTACGGATATGGCGTAGCAGTTCAGGGTGACTGTTTAGCCAGGGTGACGCGTTCACCCTATCACCTGCTACAGGCGCTCGCTGTGGTCGTCGCGCTTGCCGTTTTTGCCAAGGACTACGACTATCTCGTTCTTTTCGCCAAGTTCGCTTGCGGGAACGGTGATGCCATCGATTTTTTTGCCGTTAAGCGTAACCTCCGCAACTCCGCAGCAGACGTGCTCCGGATTCTTGACTTGTATGCTAAGCGTTTTGCCCCGGAAGACGCGCTGGATTTTGTAGCCGTCCCATTCGTGCGGAATACAGGGGTCAATCATCATGCCTTCGTACTGTGGGCGGATTCCCAAGATGTACTGGGTGATTGAATAGTAGTTCCACGTTGCAGCCCCGCTAAGCCAGCTTACGCGAGTGTTGCCTGCCCTTGGCGAGAAGGTTGAGTATGTGGTCTGGCCAACAACGTAGGGTTCGCTCTGGCGGATTTCTGCCTTGTCGTTGTAGGCGGCGGGAATTGCAGCCTTGCAGTATTCAAATGCCTGGTCACCGTGGCCAAGAAGTGTCTCTGCAATTATGCCCCAACCCTGGGTGTGGTTAAAAATACCGGCATTTTCCTTGATTCCCGGGTTAAAGACAACTGCGCGCATAACGTCCACGCTTGTGTGCACAAAAGGCGGTGCGCTAAGCATAAGTCCGTAGGGAGTTGCAAGCTTTTCCTTAACAGTCTTCATGCAGGATGCAGCCTGTTCAGGTGTGGCGGCAGAACTAAGGACCGACCAAACCTGGGTGTTAAAGTAGACCTGGCCCTCTTCGTAGGTGTGGGTTCCGTAAACAGTGCCGTCTTCCGCAATGGCCCAAATCCACCACTTGCCGTCCCAGCACTTGTCCTGAATTGCCTTGTCAAGCTTTGCCCTCTGAGCCAATGCCCACTCGCTTTCGTCCTTTTTGCCAAGACGCAGGGAAATGTCGGAATATGTAGTAAGACCAAGACGCAGCTGGAAAGCCACGAACAAGCTTTCTCCGTGGTAGCCAAGGCGCAGACAGTCGTTCCAGTCAGCAAGAAGACCGCAAGGAAGTCCGTCCTTGCCCATGCGCTCAAGGTTGAACAAAAGAGCCTGCTTTAAGTGGCCGTAAACAGTGGCCTCTCCGTGGTCAGCGTAGGGAACAACCGTATTGTAAAGGTTAAAGTCGCCGTTTTCCGCAATGTAGGCAGGAACAGCGTTAAAGAACCAAAGGCAGTCGTCTGAGCGGTATTCATCCTCGTTGGGTGCCTTTTCGTGGCCGGGATTGTGGTCTGTTCTAATAACAGGAATTGCACCGCCGTTTGCAACCTGGCCGCTTAGCATGCGGAACATGCGCTCCTTTGCTTGCTCCGGAATTGCAGCCGAAACGCCAAGGATATCCTGAACTGAATCGCGGTAGCCCAAGCCGTCACGCTCTCCGTTGTAAACAAGGGATGCAGCCCTGGACCATGCAAAAGTGATAAGGCAGTTGTAAAGGCCCCACATGTTAACGGTGTGGTTAATGTCCGCATCGGGAGTTTCCGCCTTAAAGCTTGCAAGCTTGGAATGCCAGTTTTCCGTTAGCTTTTTAAATTCAGCATCAGCACGCTCTGTAGAACCAAATTCTTCAACAGCCTTTTTGCCGTAAGTGTTGGCCTCTCCAATACCAAGCATTACCATAATTTCCTTAGACTGGCCCGGGGCAAGTTCAATCTCTGTCTGCAAAGAACCGCAGGAAGAGTCGCCGTAAGCGTCGCTGTTTGAACACTTGCCCTTTATAACAGCCGCAGGTTCCTTGTAGCTTCCGTAAGTTCCAAGGAATGCAGCGCGGTCTGTATCGTAAGCCGTAAGATTTGAACCGCACAAAGCCATCCAGGCGCTCATGCACATGTCACCACCGGATGCAAGCGGGCGGTCGGGATTCTGGATTGCAAAGTTGTCCTGAATTGAAATGCGCAGCATGTTGTCCTTTCTGCTGCCCTTGGTAATAAAGATGGAATACTGAAGGTTAACCTGATCCTGCTCGGTTGACCACTGGTTTGTAAATTCGCAGTAGCTGAATGCGCTAAGCTTCCTTGCTTTGCCCGAATTGTTTGTAAGGCGCAGCCTCCAGTATTCAAAAGTCTGTCCAAGCGGAACGTAGTAAAGGGTCTCGGACTTTATGCCTGAATATTCAGAAGTAATGGAAGTATATGCTGTACCGTGGCGGCATTCGCTCTTGTAAGAAGCAAGGTCCTTACCAACCGGCTGCCAGGAAGCAGACCAGTAGTCACCGCTTTCGTTGTCGCGGAGGTAAAAATAGCGTCCCGGCTGATCCATTGGAATGGAGTTAAAGCGCATGCGCAAAAATCTTCCGCGGGCACCAGACTTGTAAAAACCGTAGCCGCCGGCATTGTTGGTAATAACGGCACCGTATTCAGTTGAACCCAGGTAGTTACTCCAAGACTGAGGGGTGTCTGGACGGGTGATTACATACTCTTTTTTCTCATCATCAAAATATCCGTAATTCATAAAAACTCCATCGAAGGTTAGGACAATGTTAGGTCAAAAGACTTGCCTTTTAGTATAGCGGATTTGGAAAAAAAATGAAAGTTAAAAGCCAAGACTTGCTAATTGAAAGTTGATATTTTTTCTGGACGGAAGCCATAATTGCTCTACCATACATTTTTTGGCTAACTCGACCGAACATGCCTATGCGCCACGGGCTTTGCGGGGTTCCGCTACCGCTCCATTACCGGCAGGTGACATGCATTTTGACCGCAAAGATACACCAAGAGGTTTAAGCCACTTTCTATATGCAAACAAGCCGCCCTTCAACCTGCCGGCAACGGCTTCGCCGCCCCTCCAATCCCGCGTAGGTCGCCTCAAAAAATCCCTCCTTGGATTTTTTGAGGATTGCAGAAGCGCATTGCACTTCTGCAGGTTGCCAAGTCGCCCTCCATGGCTCGGTATTTTTTGGCAAGGAAGAGAAAAGCTATTCGAGACCTTTTACACTTGGCAAGGAAGAAAAACGTCCCTGTCACCCTGAGCTTGACTCAGGGTCTGTACCGCCATACGCCCACTAGCATTTATAGATTCCAAACCCACATTCGTATCAAGGGCGTGCGAATGTGGCGCAACAGTTCGGAATGACAGCTTTTTAATAGGAAGAATAATATGTAGAAAGGCCAGTCTTGTCCTTTTCGGAAAGGGTCTTAAAGTAGTCGTAGGAAGTGACGGTTGCTATCATTTAAACTTACATCTATTGAGGCAATTTGATAGAAATGATACCATGAGAATCAAAGGGGACGCTTGCATTCGTGGCGGCTTAGCCTCCGATTTCTCATGAATGAAGGAGGCTGTCTGTGACAAAGTATGAAAAAGCAATGCTCGTCATTGCAATTATCACAGTTGTTATAGACCTGCTCACCTTCCTGATAAAATAGGATTAGAGCACAAAAAAAGCCTGCCTAAAGTGATCCAGACTTCGGCAGGCTATCAACATTGCTTAACGGAGGCGGTCGCTCGATGATTGTAAGCGTCCCCGTTTCTTTTAATGTACACTTTCCGAGCTCTTTTGTCAATTTTGTGATTCGAGTTTACCTACATTTCATTCGCACGAATCAGCCATCCACTAATAGGAAGAATAATATGTAGAAAGGCCAGTCTTGTCCTTTTCGGAAAGGGTCTTAAAGTAGTCGTAGGAAGCAAAAATTGTCGCCGCTACAAATTCATTCTCTTCCGGGGTAAGGGTTCTGGAAAACTTTTTGTTAACAAGAATGTCTGCCGGGTAGGAATACAGGTTAACAAGGGCATATTCTTCACCATAGACATAGACCTTCATGCCAAAGGGAATGTCCGCAACAAGGGTGTAGGTCTGCCCCTTCTGCTCATATTCGTTTACCTTTACAATAACAAGCGGAACCGCATCAGCGCTGGAAACAATCCTGTCCTGGTTCTGAACAAGAATCTTTGTGCCGCTCCTTCCAGCCTTAAGATAGCACTTTTTTTCGTCAGCAGTATAGACAAAGGTGCAGTCAAAAGCTGGCTCCATTTCGCTAATAAAAGTGCCTGTAAAAGCACGCTTTGCATCGGGGTATTCCTTTAGAATTGCAGTATTTGCCTTCTTGCCGGAAAGTGGCTGTTCCTTCAAATCCACAGAATAATTCCGCCAGCCAAGCGAATGAACTTCCTGTGCAAAAAGCCCCACCTTGTAGGAAATTTTTTCGGGGCTATATTCGCTGCCCTCTTTAACATGCAGCTTCGCGGAACTACAAGAAACCGCCCCCGCCAAAAGCCCCACCGCAAACACCATTAATATAGAAGAAATCTTTTTCATAATGAATTTTATAGCACTAAGAAAGAGCTTTTTCAAGTGCGCAGTCAAAGCCCCAACCCTCCATGCAACCGTCATGCTGAACTTGATTCAGCATCTGTAAAATATTCAGCCACAACTTATACAGACCCTGAAACAAGTTCAGGGTGACGGATGTGGGGTGGCATACCGTTGCAAGACATACTCCGTGCACCGCAACGCGGTCCCTGCACTCGCAGCGTCAAGCGGGCTCTCGAAGGGCCGATGTCTCTTTGCAAACAGGCCCCTACGACAGCCAGTTTATAAGGCCCAGCAAAGAGCCATCTGTCCACAGCCAAAACACCGGTGGCTATTTACAAAAGCCCATGGACTCCATGCAGGTTCAGCGGGATGATGCCTCCGCTTGCCCCTGGCGGATTATCTCCTGAACCTCGGTTTCTGTTTTGCCTACAAAAGAGGCGATTACCCCTACGGGAATGTTCTTTTCATACGCACCAAGGATGTTGCGCCGCGTTGCCTGTTCCATACCAGTTGCAATTCCTTCGGCACGGCCCATCTCCCTGCCATGGTAGATTGCGTCGTTTATGTAGATGTTCTGCATCATGTACTGCCTCCTGAATTTGTTGGAGCCCTTAACTTCCTTGGAAAGCTCCTCAAGCCTCCGCGTGAATGCGCTCGTTGCGTCGCCGCTGTCTATGTAGCGGAGCAGGCTCCTTCTCTCGCCGTCACTGTCAGACTCCCACGCACTTACATTATAGAATATCTTTTGGCTTTTGTCGCCAAGTTTCAGCGAGGAATCCTCAAGGCATACGTTCTCAAAGGTGTAGGCGGGAAGATTCCTGTCAAAGGGGTCTGCCCTGCAGATGAAGATGACGTAGCCCTGGCACAGGTCCCCGTAGTCCTGCCCCTTCATCAGCAGGTCCATGTCCAGGAGCCCCTGGTAGTAGCGCATCCTGAGCGGAAGGGATGCATGGGCTACAGTCTGCATCTCTATGTTGTAGAGCGTCTTCCCGTCACGGGCAAGCACGTCAAGCCTTATCCCCTTTGAGTCGTAGAAGGGGCTTATTACCTTCTGAAGCTCGGGGTAGGTTATCTTCCCCGCCCTTATTCCCAAAAGCCTTTCTATTACGCCCTTGCAGACCTCCCTGCGGTACATCAGTGCGCCGAAGAGGAAGTCGTCCGCAAAGGTCAGCTCCTCCACCGGCTTGAACCTTACCCTGAGCCTCCTGCACTCGCGCTCAAGCTCCGCCGTCTCCAGTCTTTCCAATTCAGAAAGAGATCTTAGTTTTACTTCCATACACTTATATATTTGTCATTAGAATTCCAAAAACTGACACATTTGCGAAGATTTTTTTGCTTTTCTGCTCAAGACGGCCACTACACCCGCAGCGTAGCGTCAAGCGGGCTCTCTAAGGGTGGTCCCTGAGCCTGTCGAAGTGCCGACATCTCTTTGCATACATGCTCCCTTCGACTGGCTCAGGGAGCGGACTCTTTTTGTTAGCAAAAAAAACACCTCCCCAACGAAGAACCGCCATCCAAGCCGTCATCCCGAACTTGATTCGGGATCTGTAACACATACAGCCACAGTGGCTACAGACCCTGAAACAAGTTCAGGGTGACGGATTCTTTGTGTTAGCAAAAAAACATCTATTAATAATTCTGCTATATGACAGTATTGTAAGTCTGTAACTTGTTACAATACAGACATTTACCTAGGATGGTCAAAAATATAACAAAAAATTATTTTTGGCGGAAAATTTTATTGTAATAGTCTTAAATTTTGACACTCGAAAAAATGTTAAATTTGCCAACAAAATGTTACTTTTTAAATATTTTGGGCCATTTTTACCCATTTTTCTTCAATACTACTTACAGAATGGCAGCTTTCGCAGCTGTCTCTTTCGCAGAAGGTATCACATTTAGTGCTTGGCTCCGCGCTCTTGCTGCTCCTGTAGCAAGCAACGGAGAGGACACAATCACAGCAGCTTCTAACTCTTGGGGTGGAGCTCCTCGCACAGCACGCCTTAACGTTACAGCAGTTGCTCCAGACGGAAACGCTGGCTACAACTTTGGCGTATACTCCAGCACAAAGGCTGGTGGCTTCACCTTCGACGCTCCAGACGAGCACAACCTCTGGGTAAAGCCATTGGACATCGTAAAGCTTTCATACGGTAAGTATGACAACGGCACTCTCATGGGTGGTGTTTGCTATGGTTCATGGAACTGGTTGCGCCCGAACGCTTGGATTGCTGGTGATGAAGACCTCTTTATGAGCAAGAACGGCGACACAGGCCTTATGGCAGAAATCACTCCGATGGAGAACCTCTACATCCAGGCTCTCGCTCCTATAACAAACCAGAACATTAAGGCTGGAGACACATACAAGAAGCTCCGCGCTGGTTTTGCCTACACAGTACCTGGTCTTGTAAAGATTAAGGGTCAGTACATCGGAAAAGGCGAAGGCTCTGTAAAGGTAGGAGACAAAGTATACGGAACAGCAAAAGATATCGATGTTACAAAGCCAAGCACATTTGAGATTAATGACGACTACACAATCTCTGCAAAAGACAAAACAGCAACAGCTGATAAAGACGGAAACAGCAACTGCACTCTCGAAGCAGAAGTTGACGTTCTCGCAGTAGAAGGCCTCTTCGCTGGTGTTGGTTTCCAGTACAACGTTATCAAGGACGGAAAGGATCTCTATGGTGACAGCCAGAAGATGAAGGCTGCCCTCGGTGTTTCTTACCAAGTTATGCCAGAGCTCAAGGTATCTGCAAGCGGTGCATTCTTCCAGTACTACAACAACGATGATATGAAGCCACGCTTCCAGGCTGGCCTTGGCGTAGACTATGACCTTGGCGACGGTCTTGCTGCAAACGCAGACTTCCGCTATATGTCACCTGAAAAGGACAAGGATGGAAAGAAGGACAATACAGACCGCATGGCTTTCTCTGTTGGCGTAAAGAAGAGCGTATCTTCTAACGGCTCTATCGGAGTTGCATTCCAGGGTGTAACAAACAGCGGTAGCCTCGGTGGTGTAGAAGGTCGCAAGAACGACAAGGGTGAAGCAAAGAACTTCGTTTGGGCAATCCCTGTTGCATTCGAGATTTCATTCTAATCCAAGTCTAGCAACAAGCTGAACTAACTTAACCAAGAGGCCATTGATTATGTTAATCGATGGCCTCTTCTATTTTAAAGCAAAGCGTCGGGGCTGGGCTATTCGTGTTTTTAACGATTTTTCAAGTGCGCTTTCTGTAAAATCAAAGACAGATAATTCGATTACCGTTTCACTTAACCAGCCTTTGGAAGGAATGATTCAAGTAGTCTTTGACGGCAGAAATTATGCTGAAGGAAGCTATTACACATGCTCATACAAATTGAAAGGCCCGTCCTCTGGAGAAATGAATGTATGCTAGTGGGTTGATGAACAAAACCAAGCAAATGAAATTACATCATACAATACAACTTTAGCCGACCGTTCGCTTTCTATGTCTTGTACTTCAAGTGGCTGGGGAGTTGTTTTGTTTTTTCCGACAGCCGTAGGTGAATATACGATTTCTGACATTTCCATTTCAAGTAACTGATAATGCAATATGGGGAAGTTCTAAAAGATACAGTCACAGCGTATACAGACCCTGAATCAAGTTCAGGGTGACAATGGTCGCTGAGGCTCTCGAAGCGCTGGTGCTTCTTTGCAAACAAGTTCCCTTCGACTGGCTCAGGGAACGGATTCTGTTTGTTGCAAAAAAGCGCCTCCCCAACGAAGAACCGCCATCCAAGCCGTCATCCCGAACTTGATTCGGGATCTGTAAAACATTCAGCCAAAACTTCTACAGACCCTGAATCGAGTTCAGGGTGACGGATGGGGCGGATTTTTTGTGGTGGCAAAAAAAACTTCACCCCAACGAAAAACCGGTATCCCTTTGCAAACAAGTTCCCTTCGACTGGCTCAGGGAACGGATTTTTTTGTGTTAGAAAAAAGTGCCTTCCCGACAAAGAACCGTCATTTTAACAAAAAAGCGTCATCCCGAACTTGATTCGGGATCTGTAAAACATTCTGCCACAGCTTATACAGACCCTAAAACAAGTTCAGGGTGACGGATGGAGCGAATTTTTTGTGGTGGCAAAAAAGCGCCTCCCCAACGAAGAACCGACACTTCTTTGCCAACAAGCTCCCTTCGAGAGCCTCAGGGAACGGATTCTTTGTTTTAGAAAAAAGTGCCTTCCCAACGAAGAACCGCCATTTTTACAAAGAAGCGTCATCCCGAACTTGATTCGGGATCTGTAAAAGATACAGTCACAGCGTATACAGACCCTGAATCGAGTTCAGGGTGACAATGGTCGCTGAGGCTCTCGAAGCGCCGGTGCTTCTTTGCCAACAAGCGCCCTTCGAGAGCCTCAGGGAGCGGATGGGGGCGGGGAACCAGCTTGTCTTTGCAGCAACTTACGCGGGATTGGAGGGGCGGGCGGAAGCCCGTTGCCAAAGGCAATGGAGTGGGTAGGGCCCCACGGAACCCCGGAAAGCCCGTAATAAAGGACCTGGATGCCGAATTAGCCGATGTCTGCCCTGTATTCAAGAGAAAGCACGTCCAGAAGAAGACTAAAATTAAGAATACTTGGCAAAAAGTAAACCATGTGCGTATTATTGAATTCAATCAGAAATATTGATATTATGGAAGAATCTAGTGCTAGAAGGAATTATTATGGAAATTGAAAACTCTGTTAGCAAAGAACAGCTTGAAGAATGTGCAAAATATATTGACTACTGCCGCAAGGAAACGGCTGTGCGCCTTGTTGGCCAGACGGAAATCGTTGACGGTATTTTAACGGCGCTTATTGCAGGCGGTCACATTTTGCTGGAAGGTGTTCCTGGTTTGGCAAAGACTTTGGCAGTCCGCACTTTTGCGGAAGTTTCGGGGCTGGAATTCAAGAGGATTCAGTTTACGCCCGACCTTTTGCCTGCCGATGTTACGGGAACATTAATCTACGAGCAGAACTCCGGCCGCTTTTTGGTTCGCAAGGGACCTGTCTTTACGAACATTGTGCTTGCAGACGAAATTAACCGTGCCCCGGCAAAGGTTCAGTCGGCACTTTTGGAGGCAATGGCAGAAAATCAGGTTACAATCGGCGAGACTTCATACAGGCTTCCAGACCCATTCTTTGTGCTTGCCACCCAGAACCCCATTGAGCAGGAAGGAACCTATAAGCTTCCCGAAGCAGAGCTTGACCGCTTTCTAATGAAAATCATCATTTCCTACCCCACTCCGGAAGAAGAAATTAAAATTGTTGCTTCAAACGGCAAATTTGTTGACACACCGGTTCGCAGGGTTTTTAGCCAGCAGATTTTGGCAAACTGCCGCCGCGCCGCAGAAGCTATTACCGCAGACGAAAAGATTCTTAGCTACATCGTAAGCATAATAAACGTAACCCGCCCGGATGCCACCCGCAAGAACGAAAAGCATTCGGCTTCTTCCAAGGGCAAGAACGACATCCTGCACTACATTTCATTCGGTGCAAGTCCAAGAGCAGGCATTGCACTTTTGCGCTGTGCAAAGGTTCAGGCCCTTTTCTCCGGCAGAAGCTTTGTGCTTCCCGATGACGTTCAGAAGGTTGCAAAGCAGGTTTTGCGCCACCGCCTGGTCCTTAACTACGAGGCTGCGGCAGATTCAATTACGGCAGACGACCTTATCGGCAAGATTATAGACCTTATGCCGGTTCCGTAATCCAAGGTCGGCTAACGTATGGACACGAACAAACTTTCCAACAAGGCAAGACTCCTCCATTTAAGCGCCCTTTCTCTTGCGCAGGGAATGAAAAGCGGTTCCTTTAAGTCTTTGTACCGCGGCCACGGTATAGAATTTGACGGTGTTCGCGAATATCTTCCCGGGGACGACGTGCGTTCAATAGACTGGAACGTAACCGCCCGCATGGGGCACCCCTACGTTAAGATGTACGAAGAGGAACGTGAGCTTGACGTGCTTGTAATTCTTGACGTTTCTGAGTCGATGAAGTCATATTCGGAAAACAAGTCCAAGCTTTTGACCGCACTGGAAGCGGCATCTTTAATTACACTTGCCTCTTACCAGAATGCAAGCCCGGTTGGCTGCGTGATTTTTGACGGCCAGATAAAATTTTCCTGCCCACCGCGCCCGGGTCTAAACCAGACCATGCTTTTGCTTTCCAACTTTGAAAAGAACGAGGCAGCCCCAAAGAGCGAGCAGACAAAGGGCTCTGTTTTGGACAACGCAATCAGGGGGGCAGGCCGCCTATTAAAGAAAAGGTCCCTTGTGATGATTTTTTCGGACTTTAGGACAGCTTCCTGGACTGAACCATTTGATGCCCTTTGCCAAAAGAATGACGTTGTTTGCGTACGCCTTGTAGATGCCTTTGACGAGAACCTGCCGGATGTTGGATCCGTGCGCTTTTCCGACCCGGAAACAGGGCTTAACCAGGTTTTGCCAACTTCCTCTTCAAACTTTAAGAGCCAGTGGAGGGACTTTAACTTTAACAGGGTGGAGCAATGGAAGCACGAATGCCTTAGAAGGGGTGGCATTCCCCTGCTCCTAAAGACATCTGCCGATCCGCTTGCAGAGCTGACGAGATTTTTTGCAGCGAGGGAAGTACAATGATTTCTTTTTTCCGCCACAAAGCCGCATTTGTTTTATTTCTATTTGCAGGAATTCTTTCTGCGGGAAAGCAGGCCTTTTGCGAGAATGCCCAGGATGAACTTGCCTCCCGAAATGCCTCGCTTAACCTTGCAATGGAAGACGTAAACCAGATTCTTATTCCCAAGGAAGTTTACGTTGGCGACACAGCCGAACTGCGCTTTTCATTTAACGCTCCGGTAGACCTTTTTGCAGGAGTGCCGGCTGAAAAAATCAACGACGGGGAACTTTTGCTCAATACGGAAAGCAGCTCATTCAGGATGCAGAACTACGACGTAAAGCAGGTTTCGCTGCGTCTTATAGGAAGGACATACACTCTTTCACTTGTTTTTGTGCCCTGGGTGACGGGAACGATAAAATTTCCGGCCTTTGACCTTAACGCGCTGATTCACAGCGAAACAAAGGTTTCTATTCCGGCAGAGCTTGCCGACAAGCCCTTTGTGATTGAACTGCAGCCCGTGGAGGTTCTTTCGCTGGTAAAAAAATACAATGCCCTTACCCTGCGCTCCCCTCTTCCGCCCAGCCTCCTTCCCGGGACAAATTACATCGTATGGTCACTAATAATCCTTGTGATTCTTCTTATCTTTGCAGTGATTTTTGTACTTGCAAAGTTCCCGATGATTTCTGAAAAAATCTATTCACTAAGCGACAGCCTTGCCCATGTAAAGAATGCAAGGCAGACCAAGCACAAGATACGCGCACTTTTAAAGAAGAAATGCTCCGATACGGAATTTGCCCAGCAGTGGCAGACCATAACAAGAAAATATCTTTCCGCAAGATTCTCCACGCCATTCAATTCAATTGCGACAAATTCCATTGCAAAAAGAATAATGAATGTTACGGGCAACTTTATGTCCGGCGAGCAGGAGGATTCCGTTATTTCCTTAACATCCCTCTTTACCCGCACGGACTACATACGCTTTGCAAGGGACTCCATAGACAGCCGTCTTCTTCCTGCCGAGGAACACGAAGCAGCTTTCTACCCGGGGGAAAAAGAGGTCATTGCAAAACTTACAATCGATGCCATTTCAAATCTTGAGGCAAATCCAAAAGGAGAGTTTTCGCTATGATTTCCTTTGAAAACCCCGCCGCATTTTTTGCACTGCTACTCATTCCGGCACTGTTTTTTTTGCGCGCACTAAAGATTTTCACGCCAATAACAATTCCCCTTACAATCAGCGACTGGAACGGGCCAAAGTTCAAGTGGGAGGACCCGGTAAGGAAAACATTTTCACGCATCTACCATGCCATGGCTCTCCTTGGGTTCATCTGTGCAGTTACAGCCTGGGCTTCCCCGATAATTCACAAGCAGACCAAGGTGTATTCATCAAGGGGAACCGACATTCTCTTTGTACTGGACACAAGCCCTTCCATGGCGGCACAAGACACACCCGGAGTTACCAGACTTGAAATTGCAAAGTCCGCTATGGAGAACATACTGAACAGCAATTCAGGCGAATGCGTTGGCATTGTGGAAATGGCAAAGGAAGCAGCACTTGTTGTTCCGCCGACCATGAAGAAGGAAGCTTTTTTTAAAAAGCTAAAGACAATCGTTCCCGGAGAGCTTGGGGACGGAACCGCAATCGGAACAGGAATAAGCTGCGCAGTCTTCCACCTTGAATCCTCCTCGGCACCAAAAAAGTGCATCGTCCTTCTGACGGACGGAGAAAATAATTCGGGAGCAATCCACCCCTATACGGCTGCCCGCCTGGCAAAGGAAAAGAACATTACGCTCTACGTGCTTGGGCTAGGAACAAAAGGCTCAGTTCCTCTTGAATATGTTGACCCAAAGACAGGACGCGTGTATTCAGGCTTTCTTGACTCAAACTACAACTCACAGACACTTGCCAAAATTGCATCGGAGGCCGGAGGAAAATTTTTTGAGGCAACAAGCCTTTCCTCACTGTCGCAGACCATTGACGTAATCGTAAAGAATGAAAGCGTCGTACAGAGCTACCAGATTCACAACACGGACAAAAAATACTACACCCAGATTCTGATTGCAACGGCAGTTCTTCTGATTCTTTCAATTTTTATCAGGACAGCCATTCTGCGGGAGGTATTATGAATTTTGGAATTGAACACCCACAGGCACTATATGCCCTGCTTCTGCTGATTCCATGCTATTTCCGCATGAACAAAAAATTCAGGCGGCTTATAAGGGAATTTTCCTCACAGGATTCATCCGCTGCGATGAGGGAGCACATCAAAAAAATCAAGACACGGTTTACACTGCGCATGGTCTGCGTAATATGCGCATGGGGAATGCTCATCGCATCACTTGCAGGCTTCTACTGGGGGACAGTTTCCGTCCCTATGCAAAAGAGCGGCAGGGAAGTTGCCTTCGTCTTTGACATTTCCTACAGCATGGAGGCAACCGATGCCCCGGGCGGAATGACACGCCTTGAATCAGCCGCAAACTACGCGAGCGAGCTTTTGGACCGCATGCACAACGTAAGCGTTTCCGTAGTACTTGCAAAGGGAGAGGCCACTGTCGCAATTCCCGTAACAGAAGACTACAATGCAATCCGTGCACTCCTGTCGTCACTTTCACCAAAGCTAATAACCAGCCCGGGAACAAGCCTTGCCAACGGAATACAGGCAGCACTTTCCTCCTTTCCAAAGGAATCATCCAGGGCTTCCTGCATTTGGGTGTTTACCGATGGTGAAGAGACAGATTCCGGACTGGCACAGGTTCTTGCAAAAACAGTTGACCTGGGAATTCCGACCGCAATAATCGGCTTTGGTTCAGAGCATGAGTCATCGGTCCTAACAGGAGACGGAACGACTTTTGTACAAACGGCACTGCGTTCCAAGGAAATTCAAAAAACAATCGAAAACGTACAGAAAAAGGCATTGAAGCAAAAATGGGCAAACCAGCCGCTTCTTATGTTTACCGATGCGTCAGAAGTCGGTTCTGCCTACAAACTGATGCAATACATAAAGTCGGCAAACGACCATGGGGCAGCAGGAAATTCTACCGATGAAAAGGCGCCTGATGCATCCGTTGTCTACGAGGTAAAAAGCATTCCGCGCAACTCCCTCTTCACCGGGCTGGCAATATTTTTCTTTGTCCTTTCCTTTGTCTTTAGTGAATTCAACTCACTGCCCCAGCGCGCAAAAAATGCATCCGCAAAAAAGGGAGGCTTGCTTGCATCCCTTGTATTTACAATGCTCCTGACTTCCTGCGGTGGGAAATTTTCCAACGGTGCAAAAATTCTTGAAGGCCGCCTTGACTACAACCGCAAAGACTATCAGGATGCAATAGCAAATTTTTTGGAAGCATACGACAGCGCAAAGGCTGCAGGCGACAAAACATCACAGGAATACGCGCTCTTCGGATTGGCCTCCACCTACCTCATGCAGGACGAAAACGAGTCGGCGGTAAAACGCTTCGAGCAGATAAGTTCCTCCGCCCCGGACAACATCCGCTTCTCCGTTTACTACAATACTGGAATTATCGCCCACAAAAACGGAGACTACGCAAAGGCAGCCGCAATGTTCAAAAACGCACTTGAAATTGACAGTTCAAACATAAATGCAAAAATCAACCTGGAGCTTTCCCTTGAAGAAAATGCGGTACAGGCGCGGAAGAGCGAACAGCAGCTTGCACCGGTTACCAAAGAAAAAGAAGAGGCTTCACCTTTGGAAAGTGCAATATATTCATTATTAAGGGAGAAAGAAGCAGAGCAATGGAAAAACAGCCAACAAGATTCAGCAGAAAAAAATTCCTTGGACTACTAATTTTCTGCATCAACATAATAACTTCCTCACAAGCTTTCTGCCAGGCCACAAGTTCCTCATCAGGAAAAAAACCGTCGTGGCAATATGTCCAGAGCCTTCATTTTAAGAAAGCCAAGGAATATTTTTTTACGGATGAAGAAAGCATCTTTTCCGTGGACATAGAAGGTGTTGAACCAGAGGACGTTACCGTTTTTGTAAACGATGTTCCAAAAAACGTGAGCTTTCTCTCTTCAAAAAAGGAACTGTACGTGGGCCCCAGTGACAATCCGCTTGACGACATGAAGAGGGGAACCCACCTGGAAATCGTATTCCAGTTTATGGAAAGCGGGGTCTTCCATATATCACCAATCGACGTACGGGTAAACGGAATGTACAACCGGCTCAACTTGGACACCGTCCTTGTCTACGAAAACCCCAACACCGTGCAGCCGCAGATTTACCTTGAATTTGAAGACCCGTCTTTTAACGCGGCAGGAAAAAAGCTGAACGCAAGCGTAGGCGACCACGTTGCCTTTATGATGTACATAAGGTACGCAGTCCAGATTCTGAATTTCAGCTGGGAGATTCCCGAAAACTCTTTGTTTGATGACGTTAAGCGATTTCCCATAACAGAAGGAACCTCCAGCGGAAATCAGTTTTCACCTTCAGCGGTTCCTGTTGCAAAGTTTGACTGGCAGCCCCTTTCAGAAGGAGAATTCTCCCTACCCGCAATCAACATCACCGCAATAACCTATGGCGGAAAAAAAGTTGACGTTCCCTTCCCTGTTTACAAGGTCAGCGTTTCTCCAAAAAAGGAAACCCAGTACAAGACTGAGCAGGACGGAGTTTTTGGATACGCATTTTCGACACCCTTTACAGATGCAAAAAGCACCGGCTCGGAGCAAAAGGCCAAGGTTGACTTAGAAAGGCTCCTTGAGCTGCACCAAAGGGAACGTCATTCTTTCCATTTCCTTAGCAGCGCATACAAGGAACGCAGGGCAGCGGAGGATGAGTACGGAATTGCCCACGCAGAAATAGAGATAAGCGTTCCAGGTTTTATAGCGGTCTGCATAGCAAGTGCCCTGTTAATTGCAATAACGCTAATTCTCTTTCTTTCAAGAAAATTTATGGAACATAAAATTGTCCTTGTTCTAAGCATGATGGTCTCTATAGTGCTTTCAGTCACCAGTGTCTGCATGTGGTTCAAGGTGAACAAATCATACGGCCTCTTTAAGGGCGGAAGCATAAACCCCATTCCGGAAATAAACGTGCACTCTAGCGCAAGCATTCCCCGAGGTAATGTTGTGCGCATAGAAAAAAAGACCAACGGCTGGCTTTACATACGCTACCACGAGACATACGGCTGGGTTATGGAAAGCGAGGTTCTTGTAATCAAATAAATAAAGAAAAGAAGGCACTGTATGGATTTTGGAGATATCTTATCCCAATGGGATTCACAGCAGAAAAAAACGGCCAAGGGGCAGCAGAAAGGAATTCAAAAGTCGCACAAAAAGGCAAACGCTCCCACCAAGGAAGAAAAGGAAGCCATGAGGCAGGGCTATTCTTGGGAAGCACAGATGGAAGCGGACAACAAGCGGCACATCAACCCAATGGAACTCTGGCTTAACCGCTACGGCACTGTGGACAAGGATAAAATCTCCGACGAGGCAAAAAAAGACGAGCTTCTTCACAACAGGGAATACCTAAAGAATTTGCGGCCAGAAGCCGTCATTGACCTGCACGGCCTTACCCGAGAAGAAGCTTGGAGCAAGATGAATTCCTTTGTTACGGACTGCGCAAGAAGGGGATTCAAAAAAATTATGATAATTCATGGAAAGGGGAACCATAGCCACGGAAGCGACCCGGTGCTTGGCCAGGAAGTAAGGCTTTTTATTGAACAGGACAAGCGGCTTGGTGCATCAGGCCACCCCGACAGAAACAACGGCGGAACAGGGGCAACTTGGGTTCTTTTAAAATGACCATCACAAAGCCTTATAGCAAAAATCCTTTCTTCCAATGCCAGAAGGGTTTTGCAAGGGCATTGCTAAAGGGCTGCTCCCGCCTAAAGTCTGGAAGCCAGCTGGTATCGTCACTCAAATCCTGGTAGAAAAGGTATTCAAATCCGTAGCCTTCAATAAGGGCACGGAGGTTTTCGTCCTCTTCCTTATTTACGAGCCTGTTCTGAAAGGCGCAAAGGGAATTTTTACGCGCCTCAAGTTCAGCGTCACTTCCTTCAAAGGGAACCGGCGTATATTGGGACATAAGAGAAATGCAGGCCTTTCCGTCCGCATGGCTTTTTAGCCAATCCAGTGTCATAACGGTATCGTCAGTCCTTCCAGGCAAAAACAAATGGCGTATTATCGTACCGCCAAGCATTTTTTCCCTAACTTCCTTGCCCCTTCCAACTTCCACAATATTAAGCGGGGACTTTCCTATCATCCATCTTATTGCCCTCTTTGCAACCCTGGGATAGTCTTCAGCCTCAAAAAGCGACTTGCTCATGATGGGGTTGAGGGTCTTTAAATCTGGCAGCCAAATGTCCACCAGACCGTCCAAAAGCTCAAGGCTTTCCACAGATTCGTATGCACTGGAATTCCAGGCGACAGGGATTTTTAGCCCGGCATTTTTTGCAGCAGAAAGAAATTCCGCTACGGCAGGAATGTGATGGCTTGCAGTAACAAGGTTTATGTTTTCCGCCCCATTGTCCTGGAGGGTAAGGCATATTCTTATAAAGTCATCCTTGCTTATGGGGCTGCCCATGCCCTGCTGGCTAATCTGATAGTTCTGGCAAAATGAACAGCGGAGCGTGCATCCGGTAAAAAAAATGGTTCCGCTGCCGCCAAAAACCGTAACAAGGGGTTCCTCGCCAAAGTGAAGGCCCGCACTTGCAACGCGAACGGATGAATCTTCCCCGCAAAAGGCCCTCTTTCCTTCCGAGCGCCTTGCCCTGCATTCCCGGGGACACTGGCGGCATTCAGAATAAAAATCTTGGGCGCAAAAATTATCTTCCATAAATATGCAGCCCCGCCTAGACAGCCTGGTTGTCCACAAAATTTTTCATCAGGCTGCTCAAAAGCTCCAAAGGCAGGTCTTCGGCCTCGTAATTGGTAAGCTGGCAAAGCTGCTTCCAGTCTTCAGGGGTAAAGCATTCCGTAAACTGCCAGCTGTCTTCCACGTCCTGCAAAAGGGCCAGCATTCCCGAAAGAACTGCCACATGCTCCTGTGTAGGCTCATCTTCCATATTTGCAGACGGCAGGATATATGCTTCTTTCCAGTAGGATGCGTAGCTGTGGGCAAGGGACTCAAGCCCCCTGTTCTGCTGCTCAAAGAAGGCGGCCATCTGGTTGCAGACCTTCTCTCCGTCATAGGCCTGGTGCTCCGCACGGTAATGCTTTTTTATCCTCTCCACATCCGAGGCAAATTTTTCTATTGAATTCATAAGGCGATTATAGCACAGGACGGGGTCTTATGAAATAGGAAATTCAAAAGAAGATTTGCAGTTCAAAAGCGGAATAAAAACTTGAATTATTCACATTTTGATTATAAAATATTAGTAAAATGGCGTATATTTATTCAATAGTTGTGATTTTTGTTATACTCGTCTTTATGCTCTTGGGCTGTGCCATCTGGGTAAAGCTGTCCAAGAAGCAGAAATACGGCAAGGAGATTTTTGCCTACCTGGTTTCTTCCATAATGCCCCTGGTCGGAAACCTCCTCATTACGGCAAGCACAAACTACAAAATATGCCTTTTGGGTTACTACCTTTACATGATTGGAACAAATTTCATGTTCTATTTTGTAAACGTTTTTTTTGCCACCGTATTTTCTTCGATGAAACCTTTTTTCAAGAGGCTTCTGAAGGCAATAGTGATTTTGGATTCGGCATCCCTCATTGCAAACCCAATATTCGGCCACGTCTTCTCCGCCATTCCCGTCATGCTGAACGATGTAAGAGTTTACTATGCCCTTGTCTCGCACACATGGCACTATGTCCATCTTGTAATATCCTACATGCTTTTCCTGAATATGTTCCTGATTCTGCTGGTCGGCACGATAAGAACGCCGCGAATTTATTGCGAGCGCTACATAATAATCATAGTCTGCCTCGTGATTACCGCAATCTGGGAGACCGTATACATCTTCCTGAAAATTCCCGTAGACATTGCAATGATTGGATACACAATCTGCGGAATACTAATTTTTTACTTTGTCCTTATATACAAGCCGCTTTTTTTTATAGGCCACATAAACCGCAAGGTCTTGGAATCGTCCCCAAGCGCATACGTTTTTTTTGACAAGGAGAACATTGGCTTTTTTGCAAATGAATCCGCACGCAAGATGTTTGGCCTGAACAAGCGAAACCTTAACGGAAGCTTTAAGACTGTATCTTCCATAATGAACACAGACTTAAGCAACAAAACGTCACCGGTTACGCTAAAGAGTTCAAGGATAGACAGCCAGGGGCAAACGCATTACTACAAGTACAGCTTCTTTCCCCTGCTCGACGAAAAGAAAAGATTCCTCGGCTCCTACATAAAGGCCTTGGACTATACAAGCGAGGAAGTGGAAAACCAGAAGCAAATTTACCTCTCGCACCACGATTCCCTGACGGGGCTTTACAACAGGAATTATTTTATAGAAAAAACAAGGCAGATTATCAGTGCAAGCGAAAGCCCCTATTACATAGTCGTGCTGGACATAAAAGACTTCAAGCTGATTAACGATGCCTTTGGCTACGATGAAGGGAACGCCCTGATTGTAGACATTGCAGAAAAGATACGGTCGGGAAAAATCCAGTACCCCTGCTATGGGCGGCTGGGTGGCGACAACTTTGTCTTCCTTGCAAGCGAAAAAAACATAATGGACAAATTTGCAGACAATAAGGCTCCCGACAACTTTGCGATAAGGAACTCCAACACCTATCCTGTAATAGTCCATTACGGAATATTCAAAATTGAAGACCGCTCTGTGAGCATAGATTTTATGATTGACCGTGCCCTCATGGCAATTTCAAAAATAAAGACAAACTACAACCAGACTTTTTCCTTCTATGAAGATACACTCCGTTCGGACAAAATCTGGGAACAAAAAGTCACAGGAATGCTGGGCAATGCAATCAAAGAAAAACAAATCGTCCCATACCTGCAGCCACAGATAAATTCAAGCGGAAAACTTGTAGGCGCAGAAGTCCTCGTGCGCTGGAACCTTCCCAATGAAGGCGTTCTTTCACCTGCAAAATTCATTCCGGTACTTGAACGCAACGGCCTGATTACGAAAATCGACCTTTACGTTTGGGAAGAGGCATTTAAAATCATGCACAGGTGGCAGAATGAAAACAATAAGGACATTTCCATTTCCGTAAACATTTCGCCAAAGGATTTTTACTTTACGGACATATACGGAACCTTTACCGGCCTCTCGCAAAAGTACGACGTGCCGCCATCCAAGGTTCACCTTGAAATTACTGAGACGGTCGTTATGTCCAACCTAGAATACAACCTTAACATACTGCAGTCGCTCCAGGACGAAGGATTCATCATAGAAATTGACGACTTTGGAAGCGGATATTCCTCGCTTAACACGCTGAAAGACATTCCTCTGAACGTGCTAAAGATAGACATGCTCTTCCTCTGCAAGACCGCAAACCTGGAAAAAGCCAACATCATCCTGAACTCGATTATAGACTTGGCGCACCGGCTCAACATCCCGACGATTACCGAAGGTGTTGAGACGAAGGAACAGCTAGACATGCTCATTAAGATGGGTGGAAACATTTTCCAGGGATATTACTTTAGCAAGCCAATTCCGCCAGAAGAATTTGAAGAGAAGTTCCTAAATAACGACAGTCTGTTTTAAAATTGAAACATCACCGCCAAAGCTTTCTCCCCCGGCAACCATCTCCCGGATTTTCTCCGCGGAATATTTAGAGGCTGGATAGAGGACGATTACAATTCCGTCACCGTCCTGCAAAAAATTGTTCTCGCCAAAATCGGTGTAGCGGGTGGCTCCTATGGAAACCATAATTTTCTTTGGGCAGCCGGACGCATTAAGGTAGGAGCCTATGTCTTCCAGGTTGAATTCATCTTTTTGCGCATTGAATTTCTGGATAAGCCAGTCGGTCAGTTTTTTCCAGATGTAGCTGTAGCCGGAAACCGCGCTGTCCTCTCCGTAGGCAAAGGTGTCGCTTCCCCTCTGCAGAAAGCTTGCTATGCGGTAATCATTTAAAATTCCTTCTGAATCAAAGGAATCTATGGCTATGCAGTTGGCGGCAAAACCCTTGCTGTTTGCTCCCCAGTTCTTTTTCATGCTGATTTTCTTGCAGCCTTCCTTTCTGATTGTGCAGTCGTTGGAGGCAGCAAAGCACCTTGCGCTAAGGGACGTAATCTTACCGTCCTGCCAGTTTGCGTCAAAGACTACGGCACATTCAGGTTCAAACTGGACTTTTTGTTCACCCTTGGGAAAGATTATCTTGTCTTGGGAAAAGGGAAAGACATTTAAGAATTCCGGGACGCAAGCACCAGCTGCTTTTGGAAGATAAGTGGGAAAGACTCCCTTTGGAGCAGAAGCTTCCTCTGTTTTTACCTGGGCAAATTCCTTAGCCTCGCCTGCCTGTTCAAGATGCCCCGTAAAATTGCCCGCAACGCCAAAGCAAGCCGTTTCTTTTAAATCCATATCTATCTCCTATAAAGGGGCGGGACAACCCCCTACTCCGAAGCGAGGGTTTTCCCGCCCCTTTAACCCCACCCTTTCCCGGCACGGTTTAGGGGCTTTGCCCCTAAAAACCCCATTTTTTGCAACCACAAATGTGATTAGTATACTAATGTTCATTATAGTAATAGTATTTGGCAGCATTTTCAAGTATACTGTTTCCATGCAAAGAATACTTTTTGTCTGCCATGGGAACATTTGCCGTTCCGCAATGGCTGAATTCATCATGAAGAATTTGGTAAGGGAAGCCGGTTTGGAAAATGATTTTCTTATTGAATCCGCAGCAACTTCCACGGAAGAAATTGGCAACGACATGTACCCTCCGGCAAAGGCAAAGCTAAGGAAGGAAGGAATTCCCTTTACAAAAAGAGCCGCAAGACAAATAAGGGCTTCTGACTACGAGCGCTACGACCTGATGATTGGCATGGACAGGGCAAACATTTCCAACATGTGCCGCTGCTGGAATGGAGACCCACTTGGCAAAGTGCACAAACTCTTGGAATACACAGGAAGCGCCCAAGACGTATCTGACCCCTGGTATTCAGGAGACTTTGACACCGCCTACGACGACATAAGCAGGGGGTGCAGTGCCCTTATGGCATTCATGCTAAAGGACAGAGCGTAAGTCTTCCAAAGAGGGAAGGATTTTCCAACAGAGTTTTTCCAGTTCTGCTGTGGGCTTAATCCTGTCTGGAACCATTATAACCTTCATACCGGCCGCACTTGCAGAACGGATTCCGTTGGGGCTGTCTTCTATTGCAAGGCAGTTAGCAGGAGCAACATTTATGGAAGAACATGCCATGGTATAAATCTCCGGGTCGGGCTTACTGTGAAGAACCATGTCTCCGGTGATTCTTTTTTCAAAGAAGTCTATCAGCCCTGCATTCCTAAGCTGGCGCTCAACAGTGGGGCCGGATGTTGAAGATGCAAGGGCAAGATGATATTTGGGCTTAAGGTATTCGAGTATTTCTTTTGCATAGTGCATAAGGGGAATTCCCGAGCTAAATTCAAGCTCATGGAAATATTTTCCTGTTGCGCAAAGGAAATTCTCTGCGTCAAATTCATTGCCGTATATTCCCTTTAGAATCATAATGATGTCGCTCTTGTTTGAACCGCGGCACTTGTTCAAGTCTTCTTCGGTAACAGTAACATTAAAATCTTTGGCGGCCATAGCCCAGGTCTTGTCGCTCATTGATTCAGTGTCCAATAGAACGCCGTCCATGTCAAAAACAAGGGCTTTTATATCGTTTGCCATATTTTTCTCCACATTCTTTTGCATCATCTTGCAATCAGTTTGTAATTGAGAATTCTGAAAGTTTTCCGGCCAAATTCAGCTGGCTTATGAGGGCAGAAAAATTATCCTCGCGTGGGGCTTTTACCGAATAATGCAGGAAAATCTGCTTGCTTGCCATAACATAGCTTACGTTCAGGTCGGAAATGATAAAACCGTTCTTTTTGATGATTTTCTTTATTTTTCCCATGTCAACATCTTTGTTTTCAAAGACAATGTGAAGGATTTTGTTTTTTCCGGCAGGGAACCACTTCTCTTCCGCACGCTCAAGAATCAAAAGCGCAAGTACGGAAGCCACAAGAACAATAAGAGATTGCAGGTAAAGCCCGGCACCTATGGCAAGGCCAAGCGCAGAGTCCGTCCAGATGATTGCAGCAGAAGTAAGCCCCTTTATGTTAAGGCCATGATGCATGATTGCACCGCCGCCCAAGAAGCCTATGCCGCTAACGACACCGGCAGCTATACGGGTAGGGTCACCGCCAACATTAATCTTGCACAGGGAAGGATCCGCCAAGAAATAAGACAGAATGGAAAGCAAGGTAGAGGAAACGCTTATAAGGATAAGGGTTCTTGTGCCAACATTCTGGTTTCTGGACTTTCGTTCAAGGCCAAGCACAAATCCGCTTACAATGCTAAGAAGAATCTTTATGGAACATTCTGCAAGAAAAGGAAAGTCCAAGTTAAAAAAATTCATTTACACCACCATCTTATTTTTTTCCGAACAAGCTGAATTTGCTTGTGGAAACCGCAAAAGCTGAACCTGGCTTTACCCAAAGGACGGATTTCTTTGCGTTAAGCTTTGTAGTTTGCGCTTCCACGGCATCCATGTAGGAGCCAAGCCATTTTGCAAGCGAAATTTCGGAGGTAACGATATCTGTGCTTCTGTCTCCCCGGGCAAGAATTATGTTTACAAAGGGCAAGTCTCCGTAAAGGGCCGCAATGTTTTCTGCAAAGGCCGCAAAAGATGCCGCTGCGGAAGCAATTAGGGGGGACGCAATCGGATAGGTTCCGTTTCGCAGGGCAGGCATCTTAACTGCATCGCTTGCACTGGGCCCGTCCTTCAGCAAAAAGACCAGGGTTCCGGGTTTGTCCGTATTCTTCTGCTCAAAGCGGGCAAGTATTTCCATTGTAAGGTACTGGTATGAAAGGATTAGCTCATCGCTGGTTTGGGCACATTCTTCTATATTAATATGGTTTGCCCTGGAAGAAAAATGCTCCTCGTCAAAATAAAGAACCGCCTCTTCCATCTTGGTAAAAATGCTTTCCATATTCAGGATAAGCGTACGCGAAGAAATTGGAGATGCCTTGTTCCATGAGACTGGCGCAACTCCAGATGCCTTTCCCATAAGCTTTTGGTGCCTTTCAGCAACCGCAGCTGTGGCTATGGCATTGTCCGTATTTTCAGAAATTTCATCATCATCAGGCTTGGTAACAACAACATAGCGGCCCGTTCCGGCAAGGGTATCTGCAAATTTTGCCCCGGCCGGTATGTCTTTTCCTGCAACAAGAATAGTTTTTCCCATAGATTGCATTATAGCATATAGAAGGTTCTTTGCAAACTGCCGTTAAATTGATATACTGTGCTATCATGAAACTTTGGTTTAAATATTTAATTGGAATTGCAATTGGAATCACCGCAGCCGTTATTCTTCCGCAGAATAATATACACGTACAGACAACCGTTGAATTTATTTCAAACCTGATGCTGCGCTTTGGACGCTACATGCTCCTTCCAGTGCTTTTCTTTTCTGTTGCCACGGCATGCTTTAAGCTGAATGAAGAAAAAATGATTCTAAAGACAGGCTTTTGGACATTCGTCGTAATATTTGCATCCTCCCTGCTGCTTGTTCTCATCGGACTAATTTCTGCACGACTTGTTCCCCTGCCAAGAATCCCCAGCACCTTTGAAAAGTCAACGGAACTTCCTTCCCTTAACATAAAATTCCTTTTGGAAAGCCTTTTCCCCTACTCTGGATTTGAAGCCCTTACAAACGGAGCCTACCTTTTGCCTTGCTTTGTCTTTGCGGGACTTGCAGGAGCCGGTGCCTCAAGCGAAAAGTCTGCCTCCAAGACAGCCTTCTCCATATTTGATGCCCTTAGCAAGGTATGCTACAACGTTATGGCCTTTATTACGGAAATTCTTGCAGTAGGCATGATTGCCATAGCAGCAAAATGGATGTTCAGCTTTTCTTCCGTAATGGAGACAGGCGTATACAAACCTCTTTTCATCCTGCTTACAGTTGACATAGCAGTTACCGCTTTTGTAATCTACCCCTTCCTCTTAAAGCTGCTCTGCAAGGAAAACCACCCCTACCGCGTTTTGTATGCAAACTTCTGTCCCTTCCTTACAGCCTTCTTTAGCGGCGACACAAACCTTGCCCTTACCCTTGAACTCCGCCACGGAAAGGAAAGCCTTGGCATAAGGCGCAGAACAAACGCAATCGCACTTCCACTCTTTTCAATTTTTGGAAGGGGGGGCACTGCTATGGTTCAGGCAGTAAGCTTTATTGTAATCCTGCACTCATTTTCTCCACTTAAGATAGAGCTTTCAAACCTCATCTGGATTGCGACATTCTCCTTCCTTATTTCGCTGGCACTTTGCAGCTACCCCGCAGGAGGACCATTCGTTGCAATAACGATAATGTGCACCCTCTACGGCCGCAGCTTTGACTCCGGCTACCTGCTCTTAAAAAGCGCAGCCCCCCTCCTTTGCGCATACGCAGCCGGCATGGACGCAATCACAGCCATGTTTGGAAGCTACTTTGTTGCACACAAGACCCACTCTGTGGAACACGTGGAGCTTAGGCACTTTATCTAAAACACCTATCCACGAAGCGTAGGTTGCCATCTCCACCCTCCCCTGCTATATTTATCGCATACTAGTTAATTTAACAAGGCTACTGCAGGGCTACAAATGGAGACAAGTTATGAACGAATACGTTACTGGAGCTACAATCAAAAGACTGCGGGAAGAAAAGGGCATGACCCAGGCACAGCTGGCAGACAAGATATTTGTTACGGCAAAGGCGGTTAGCAAATGGGAGACGGGGCACGGGCTTCCGGACATAAGCCTACTCGAACCACTTGGAAAGGCGCTTGGACTTTCGATTATAGAATTATTGAACGGCCAGCACATCCAAAACAAAAACAGGGGCTTTAACATGCAAAGGCTCTGTTTCTACGTCTGCCCGGTTTGCGCAAACATTGTTCAGTCAACAGGCGAGGCAACAATCAGCTGCTGCGGAATTACGCTTCCACCCCTGCAAGCAGAGGATGAAGATGAAAATGAAGATGAAGGGCACAAGATTTGCCTGGAAAAAGTAGAGGACGAATATTATGTTTCTTCAAATCACCCAATGACAAAGGAGCATTACATTTCTTTCTTTGCGGCAGTTTCCGACAATGGAGTTCAGCTTGCAAAGCTCTACCCAGAGTCAGATGCCCAGGCAAGGTTCAAGGTGGACGGTGTAAAGTGGATTTACGCCTACTGCAACCACCATGGGCTTTTTAGGGTTAAAGCTAAAATAATTTAAAATTTTCTGGAGCAGCCTGCTGGTAAAACCGGGTGCGCTCCATGCTCATCCCCAGTTGCAACTTTTTACCCGCTTTGCAGGGTTCCGCTTGCGCTCCATTGCCTGACGGCAACGCGGCGGGGTGCAGGGCACCCACTTGCGCCCTTCCAATCGGGGCTAGGCTTTATCTGCTTAGCAAATCTTTTGGCAAAGCAATCCTAGCCGGGATTGTAGGGGCGGCGAAGCCGTTGCTACTGGGCGAGGTCCCTGAGCAAAGTCGAAGGGCCGACCCCAGTAGCAATGGAGCGGGTAGGGCCCCGCGGAACCCCGAAAAGTGTGTAAAAATGCCATCCTTGGCATTTTTACACACGAGTTTTCTTTTGAAAACTCGCCCTATTGATTTTGCAAAGACTTGACGCGCCCTCCATGGCGCTATCTGTTGGATAGAACATCTGTAAAAAAAAGAAATGTGCTCCAAAAAAAACAAAAAAATTTCCGCCTTGAAAAGACTGCATTTTTTCGCTAAAATAGCACCACTATGGAAAATGCAAAAAGAACAGTAACCTGCGGTGACTTGACTGCCGCCGACACAGGAAAAGACGTTATACTTAACGGATGGGTTCTCCGCACGAGAGGACTTGGCGGGCTCACATTCATACTTTTGCGTGACCGCTACGGAATTACTCAGGTTGTCGTTGGTGACAAGGCTTCCGAAGAGGTCAAAAAAACAGCAGCTTCCTTAAAGTCAGAATACTGCATTGCCGTTAAAGGCAAAGTTGCCGCCCGCAATCCCAAGGACGTGAACAAAGACATGCCCACCGGAGAAATTGAGGTAGAGGCAGACGAAATAGAAATCTTTACAAAGAGCGACGTTCTTCCATTTGCAATTGACGAAGTTCGCCAAAAGGACGGAACGATTGTCCTTCCAAACGAAGACCTGCGCCTTAAATACCGCTACCTGGACCTGCGCCGCGCACCAATGCAGCACAACATCATCCTGCGCTCAAAGGTTGCATTTGCCACCCGCGAATTCCTTACGGAAAAAGGCTTTTTGGAAATTGAAACTCCTACATTCATAAAGTCCACACCGGAAGGGGCCAGAGACTACTTGGTTCCAAGCCGTGTTCACCCGGGAAAGTTCTATTCACTCCCCCAGAGCCCACAGCTTTACAAGCAGCTTCTTATGGTTTCAGGCTTTGACAAGTACTTCCAGATTGCACGCTGCTACCGCGACGAAGATGCCCGCGGAGACCGCCAGCCGGAATTTACCCAGATTGATATGGAGATGAGCTTTACCAACCGCGAGGAAGTTCTTGAAACCACAGAAGGTCTTATGGGCTACATCTTCAAGAAGACAATGAACTACAGCCTTCCCGCAAAGTTTGACCGCCTAAGCTGGGACGATGCCTTTAACTTCTACGGAAGCGACAAACCAGACCTACGCTTTGGAATGAAGATTCAGGATGCGGCATTCATGGCAGGGCTTAGCGACTTTAACGCATTCAAGGCAGGGGCAGCAAACCCGGGCATGGATGTTGAACGCCACAAGAGGAGCGGTCTAAAGGCTCTTGTAGTAAAGAACGTTGCAGACAAATACAGCCGTAAGAATATAGAGGCTTTGGAAGAAGTTGCAAAGAAATACAAGGCAAAGGGTCTTGCATGGATGAAGGTTACTTCGGCAGACTCAGCAAACGGCTCCGGCCTTGCATTCGAGGGCGGAATAAGCAAATTCTTTGCAGGAAAAGAAAGCGAAATCTGTTCAAAGCTTGGTGCGGAAAAGAATGACCTGCTTCTTTTTGTAAGCGACGAGCAGTGGCAGACGGCATGTACCGCAATGGGAGCCGTACGCAAGCAGCTGGGCAAAGACCTTAACCTCTACGACCCAAAAGATGAATTCCACTTTGTATGGATTATAGACTTCCCCTACTTTGCATGGAACGAAGACGAAAACCACTGGGAAACAGAGCACCACATGTTCACGCTTCCCCAGAAGAAATACTGGCCAACTTTGGAAAGCGACCCGGGGGCTGTAAAGGGAGACCTCTACGACCTGGTTCTTAACGGCTACGAACTTGCAAGCGGCAGTATGCGTATTAACGACCCGGATTTGCAGCAGCGCATCTTTAAGATTGTTGGCTACTCAAACGAGCGCGCGCAAAAGGCTTTTGGCTTCTTGGTTCAGGCATTCAAGTTTGGCGCACCGCCGCACGGAGGAATTGCACCTGGCCTTGACCGCCTTGTAATGCTTATGTGCCACGAGGACAGCATCCACGAAGTTATCGCCTTCCCAAAGAACAACCTGGCGGCTTCCCCAATGGACGAATGCCCATCCCCGGTAGACGAGTCACAGCTTAAGGATTTGCACATAGCCTGCACAGAAGTGGAAAAGGACTAGTTTCTTCTTTCTTGATTTTTGGATGGTAGCTTTTTTTAGCTCTACCATCCATCTTTTTGCTAAATCGACCGAACAACCGGGGTGCAAGCCCCCCTTTTTCGCGTCACCGCCCTTTCGGGGTTCCGGCTTTCGCCTCCATTGCTTGCGCAACCCGCCTTTGGCGGGCCCCTACACGGCGGCATAGGCTTGGTTGAATTTTGTCTGCAAAGGGGAAATGTTCAAAAGCAAAAAAGGCAAAAAAAATCGCCGGACGGCAGGAAAAAAATTAGGAGGATAAAACCTGCAGGCCGGCAATTAAATGGAAGATTGTAATGACGTAAAGGAGAGTAACCGTCATTTATCAAAAATCTACTATTTTAACTATACACCATAAATAGAAATAAATAAAGACTTATAACAAAAGATTAATAATTTTTATGAGAGTTTGACATCATCACAAAAAAAAACTACACTTACCACAGATGAATTTGCTTGAACTAAGGGAAATTACATATAAATATCCTCTGGCCGAATGTCCTGCCCTCAAGAACATTAACCTAAGCATTCAGGAAGGCGAATTTATCACCCTGCTGGGATTAAACGGCTCCGGGAAAAGTACCCTTGCCCGCCTCATAGCCGGCTTTTTCAAGCCCGACACGGGTTCCCTTGTGCGCAAGGAAGGCAGCGTTCCGGGCATTGTCTTTCAGCAGCCAAAAGACCAGATTGTTGCAAGCGTAGTTGAGCGCGACACGGCATTCGGCCCCCAGAACCTGGACATGACCCCCGCAGAAATTGAACTGCGCACCATAGAATGCCTCTCTTTGACCGGACTTTCCGACAGGGCATCATCCAGAACATTTGAGCTTTCACTCGGCCAGACCCAGCGCCTTGCCTTTAGCGGAATACTTGCCCTTTTTCCCGACCTGCTAATCCTTGACGAAGTTACAGCCATGCTTGACCCTGCTTCCCGCGAAGAAATCATAAAGCTTGTGCAGGTATGGAACGAAAAGGGAAATACGGTTATTCAGGTAACCCACGATGTAGACGAGGCCTTGCGGGCAGACAGAATCATTGTCATGGAAAAGGGCTCCATAATTTTTGACGGTCCCACGGAATCCTTTGTCCAAAATCAAGAAATCGTAAGAAAAATCTTTGACGACGAAGGGTCACTTTACAGAGAGCCTCTGACACAGGACGAACTAGAAAAAAGAGGAGTCTCCCTAAAGGCAGAAAATCTTAGCTTTTCCTATCCGGGGCGAGAAATCTTTAAGAACCTGTCTTTTTCTCTGCGCAAGGGAACTCTAACGGCTCTTACAGGCCCCAGCGGTTGCGGAAAGTCCACACTTTTTGAATGTCTTTCGGGGCTCAACTGTGAGTATTCGGGAAAAATCCATGCGGAAGACAGGCCGGTTCTTGCCCTTCAGGAAAGCGAAGCATCCCTTTTTGCAACATACGCGGCAGATGACGTTGCATTCGGCGCAAAAAACAGGGGGCTACAGGGAAAGAACCTCCTTGGCCGCGTTAAGAATTCCATGGAAAAAGCAGGCCTTCCATTCAAGGACTTTGCAGACAGGCACACCTTTGAGCTTAGCGGAGGCGAAAAAAGAAAGCTTTCAGTAGCAGGCCTGATTGCACTGGACAGCTCCATCATGATTTTTGACGAGCCAACTGCAGGTCTTGACCCCCAATCAAGAAAGATAATGCTTTCCACTTTGCAAAGCCTTGCCCGCGAAGGAAAAACCGTCCTCTTTAGCACCCACCGCATGGATGAAGCAGATGCCGCTGACGTTCACCTGGACTGGCTTTCGCTTACAGCAGAAAAAGCCCCAGCTGCTACAGTCAAAGAAAATGCCCCTTCCGCAGAAATGCAGGGCAGCCTTATTGAGATGCCACCCCTAAAAAATGCATCCATTCTTATGTCGCTTTCAAAAGCTGGAGATGCCCTTACCGCCCCGCCGCAGATTCCTTCTTCTCCGATCAGCCGCCTGAGTGCCAGCCTAAAAGTCGCCCTATTTGCCCTGCTGGGAATCCTTTCCATCATACCCTGCCCCCTCTGGGCAAGCGGAATACTGCTCCTTGCCTGTGCCACCTATGCGGCCCTTGCAAAATATCCTGCAAAAAAGGCCCTTTCTGCCATTGCAAAGATTCTTCCCTGGTTTGCATTCTTTGCAATCATCCAGTTTGCCTTCTATTCAGACGGCAGCGACTCAAGAGAACTCTTCCGCTGGAAGTGGTTCACAGTAACGCAGGTTAAGTTGGAAAACCTCATGAAGACCTTCATCCGGGCCCCCTCAATCATCCTGCTGATAGGCACATTCATTTTCTCAACAGAAGAGCGCGAAATTCTGGACGGAATGACGGCAATTCTTTCTCCGCTTGCAAAAATCAAGATACCCGTCCGTTATGCAGTGCTTGTTACAGGAATCATATTCCGCTTTATCCCCCTGCTTTTGGACGAGATGCGGGGAATCGTAAAGACACAAATCATCCGCGGAGCATTTGCAAATGCACGGGGACTAGGCAAGCTCAAGATACTGCTGCCACTTTTTGTCCCCCTGATTCTGCAAACCTTTAGAAAAGCGCAAAACCTGGCCGACGCACTAACCGCCCGCTACTTTTCCTAACTAGGCTTTTCTTGACAACATAGGAATTTGCCTGTATCATAAAACACGACACGAGTTGATTAATCGTTATGATTATAACAGGGTAATTTATGGACAAGAGCGGCAAAAAGGTTACACAAAACGACGTAGCAAAAGAAGCTGGCGTTACCAGAAGCATGGTAAGCTACGTAATAAGCGGAAGCAACGAGCGCTCCGTAGCTGCCGAAACACGCAAACGCATTCTGGAGGCAATAGACCGCTTGGGCTACAGACCCAACAAGGCGGCCCAGGCCCTGCAGCAAGGCAACGAAGGCTTTGCAAAAAATCAGATTGGGGTAGTGCTTTGCAGCCCGGATGTATTCCGCCGCCCCTACTATGCAGAAATAATAGAAGGAATCCACACCTGCGCCCACGAAAACAAGTACCACGTGCGCTTTATCCGCTTCTTTAGCGAACTAAAAAACCCCGTCCTCTTTAACGAGCTAATCCACCCGGAAGAAATAGGCGGATTAATCCTAGTCTCCACCGACCAGTGCATAAAAAGCCCCGCTGATGAAAAGCTTGTAAAAAAGATAAGCGAACGCATAAAAAACATAGTCTGCGTAGAATGGAAAAGTGAAGGCCTTTCAAGCGTCTTGTTCGACAGGCAGGATGCGGCAAGAAAAGCGGCAAGCTACCTCTTCCAAAAAGGCTACGATACGGTTGCATACATTGGCCAGCAGGATGACAGAATCATGGGTGTAAAGCAGGCATTGTTGGAAAACAACAAGGATGTCTCCACCCTGCACGTAGAAGATGCATTTACAAGAGCCGGCGGATATTCTGCGGTAAAAGAAATGACCAAAATCTTCAAGGAAAAAAAACAGGAATTTCCCCGGGCAATAGTCTGCGGTTCGGATGAAGTTGCAGAAGGAATACTCTGCTACCTTAACGAACATAAAATCCCAGTTCCCCAAAAAGTTGCAATCATCAGCATAGACAACATAGAAAGCTCCGGCTACACAACTCCGCCCCTGACAACAATCAACGTGCAAAAAAGCGCCATGGGCTGCCGTGCGGTGGAAATGATTGTAAACGGAAGTGCCACCCAGGGAGAAAATGCCGTCTGCATAAATCTTCCCACAAACATAGTCGAACGCTCCTCCTGCTAAGAGAACACTTGAATAAAACCTTTCTGCCAAGCCAAAATGCCCTTTTTCTGCAAAAAGCCTATTGTAAAATTCTGTTGCAAAATTGTAAAATACCGACTTTTTTAGCAAATTTGTCAAATTTTTTCTATAAATTCAATTGAATTTAGATTTTTGCCCCTGTATACTAGACTTAACGCTAACAGACAAAATTTAAAACTTTGTCACTTTCCACAGGAGCGAACGATGGAACAGACAATCCCAAAACTCATGCGCAAGGCTGCCCAGAAGTATCCCGAAATTACCGCCCAGTACAGCAGAACAAAAACCGGCGACTTTGAGGAGCGCAACTACCACGACATGCTTCAGTTTGCACTGGACTTTGCAGGAGGACTTGCAGAGCTGGGAGTTGTCCGCGGAGAAAAAATCGGTCTTATAAGCGACAACCGCCGCGAATGGGAAAGCGCAGACGTAGGCCTTTTGGCACTGGGAGCAATTGACTGCCCCCGTGGCTGCGACGCAAGCGAAAGCGACCTTGCCTACATTCTCTCCTTTGCAGAAGTAACAAAGTGCATTGTAGAAAACGCAGCTCAGCTCCGTAAGCTGGTAAAAATCAAAGACAAAGTTCCCCTCTTAAAACTGGTCATCTGCTTCGATCCTGTTGACCAGGCAGAAATTGACCAGTGCAAGGCATCGGGAATGGAGTTCTACCAGTTCTACGACGTAACTGCAAGCGGCCACGAATGGAGAATCAACCACCCCGATTACGTAGAAAACGAACTTGACAAGGGCCAGTGGGACGAGCTTGCCACAATCATCTTTACAAGCGGCACAACCGGAACCCCAAAAGGAGTAATGCTTACCCACGGCAACATAATCACTCAGCTGGACGAAGTTTGCGAGCGCATCTTCCTTAACCCCGGCGAAAGGGCTGTCTGCTGCCTACCAGTATGGCATGTCTTCCAGAGGGCAATTGAATACGTAATCTTTACCCAGGGAGCAGGCATCGTCTACAGTAAGCCAATCGGTTCAATCCTCCTTTCCGACATAGCAAAAATGAACCCGGCACTCCTTCCGGCAGTACCCCGCGTATTCGAAGCAGTCTACGACGGAATCTGGCGCAAGATGAGAAAAACTGGCGGCATAGTATACGCAATGTTCCGCTTCTTTGTAGCAGAGTCACAGCTCTGGTGTGCAATAGACCGCAAGCTAAGAAGGCACACGGCACGCTTTGGACACGACTACCTTGGCTTCTGGTGGCCAGTACTCGTATTGCCCTGGCTCCTCCTCTACCCGCCACGCTTACTTGGCAAATGGCTCGTATTCGGAAAGATTAAGAAAATGCTGGGCAAAAACTTCCGCGCAGGAATTGCAGGCGGCGGAGCATACCCAGCACGCATAGACAAATTCTTCTGGGCAGTCGGAATCAACATCGTGGAAGGTTACGGCTTAACAGAAACATCCCCGGTTGTTGCAGTACGCCCAATCGTTGAACCGGTCCTACGCACAGTAGGAACCCCAGTCCGCGGAGTGCAGGTACGCATTGTAGACGACAACGGCCTAATCCTTGGCAAGTGCAAGAAGGGAAGCCTACAGGTAAAAGGCGGCACCGTAATGCAGGGTTACTACAAGAGGGACGACCTTACCGCAAAAGTAATTACGGCAGACGGCTGGTTCGACACAGGAGACCTTGCAATACTCACCGTAGACGGAGAAATCCAACTGCGCGGACGCAAAAAAGACACAATTGTACTCATGGGCGGCGAAAACATTGAACCTCAGCCAATCGAACAGAAAATCTGCACCTCACAGTACATAGACACGGCGGTAGTCCTTGGCACAAACGCAAAGGGCGAAGACCAGCGCTACCTTGTAAGCCTAATACTCCCCAACCAGGAAGAAATAGAAAAATATGCCCGCGACAACAGCCTAATCTACGACACCTACGAAAACCTGGTCAAAAGCGAAAGCATAGTAAAACTCATCGGAAAAGAAATTGGCGAACTTGTAAGCACCAAAAACGGATTCAAGCCATTCGAAAAAATCAACAAGTTCGAAATAATCACCAAGCCATTTGAAGTTGGAGTTGAACTTTCGGCAAAGCAGGAAGTCATGCGCTACCGCATAGCAGAAATTTACAAAGACCTCATCACCAAGATGTACGCGGCCCAGTAAATTTTTCTTTATAATCTGGAGCACACTGCTTTTTCCACTGTGTCTGGTCCTACAGAACCGTCCAACCTCCGCAGCATTTTATCCAGTAGAACAAGCAGCGCCATGAGGGGCGCGTCATTTGTTAGCAAAAGAAAGAGGCAAGTTTTCGCCATAAAACTTGCGGGATAAAATGCCACGGAGGGCAGTTTATCCCGCTTTCCAGGGTTCCGCCTTCCGGCTTCATTGCCTGGGGTTCGACTTGGGCAAAGCCCGCGCTCACCCACCACGGCAACGGCTACGCCGCCCTTCCAATCGGGGCTAGGATTCATATTTTCTAATTTTTACCATTGAAAATGTCCCTTCCATACCTTAAACTTAAAGCATGATGCGAGCAATTATTGCAGCCGCACTGTCACTGTTCTTATGCATAACACTAGGAGCAAAAGACATGCCAAAAAAGAAGTTTATAAAATGGACTCCCCTAATAAGCGCCCCCTTCAATTTTCCTGCCGACGGCCAATGGCTTTATGTACGCTACGGCTTGGACAAGGCAGTCACACCCTATCTTGGCGGAGCAGAATTACTAAATTCAGGAATCACAAGGCACTACCCCAAGACACCCACAATCACTTCTTCTGTACCAAGCGGAGCAGACCTTTTATGGGCTTCCTGGACAGAAGGCAAATGGTATGTGGCAGACATAAAATTCAACCGCAAGGAAAAAGCCATTATAAAAGAGGCCCTTCAATCAACCTTCCCAAGCTACGACGACTTTGACGACTACCTTAACCCCAAGCCCAAAGAAGGAAGCTACGAAATCTTCCACATCTGCTGCTTTCCCGGCGGCAAGATACGCTACTTTTTGGAAGACAGCGACTACAAGCGCTTAATAGCCCTGGACATAACTTCACAGGCAGAAGAGACCCACAAGCTTGACCAGTCTTTTCTTTACGGCGGAATCGGACTGATACCAAAATCAAAAGAAAAATACTGGGACAACATGGAAGACTATTTTGACGACATGCTTAACGAAGGCAAGCATTACCTAAGCCTTGATTCAATAGAAGAAACTTACGGAACAGATTACCGCCAGCGCGCAGAATATTACCGAAAGCACGGAGCCGCAAGCCCAACTCTTTGGGACCCATATTTTAAACGCTACGACTACCGCGTATCAGTCATAATGGAAAATCCACGGGACAAGCTTTGGCAAGAGCACTGCTACTTTACAAATGCAGAAATGTACAAGCGACACCTTTCCGTAAATCCGGGCAACATAATTGAACATCCCTCTCCGCTAAAAAACATCTATTTTGAATGGGACGCAAACGGTTTTGCATACTGCTCAGAGCTATACTTTAACGAAGAAGAAACCTTCCGCATATTCAAAGAAGCCTTTGGCAAAGAAGGCAGCAAGGGAGAATTGCAGATAGTCATAGGCAAAGACAGCGGCAGCATAAAGGCAGTTCTAACAGTAGGAAAAAATTCCTACGAGTTCAAGAAAACCCAACTCTACATAGAGCGCTGCAAAGAGCACGGCCTTGTAGGAAAAATCATCTACAAAAACTACACGGAACCCCACCAGGAATTTGCGGGGCGGTAGGCAGAACACGGAGCAAGGCCCTCTTAGTCAAGGTTCAGGATAAAGGCACCGCTTTTCCAGTCTGTCCTCATCTGGTACTTTGGCATACGGACGGAATAGCTTTCCCCGGAATGCAGTGGCTTTTCTGTAACCGCAAGCAAAAGCCCTATGGCAGAACAGGCGTAGTATCCCGTACGGTTTCCGGGCAGGCGTATGGGGTCGCTTGCAATGCGGAAGGAAAGGAATTCTTCCTTATGCAAAGAATCCTTCTTTTCCGCATCACTCTTTTCTTCTCCGGCACGTGCCAAGGCCACAAAAGAAAGGACAGCGCGTTCCTTGGTAAGGTTTGACTGGTCGGAAAGTTTAAGCAGAGTCTTTGGGGCATCTTCCGTTGTAAAGACATAGTTGCACCACTTGCCACCCTTGCTCTTGTCCTCTCCGTTCATTGGGCATTCAGCACAGTGGGTACAAGGGGAAAGCGGAACAAAGTCTTTGCGTATAAAGGCATCGCGCAAAAGAGAAATGAATCTTCCAGACTTTGGAACCCCTGGCTCTATAATCAAGAACTTAGTGGAAGGATTTGCCTTGTCGGTATAGGCAAGAAGTTTTTCCGCAAATTTCTTTGCAGTGTATTCAGGCGGCATATCGGTATTTTCGTTTGCCTCGTTGAACATATTGGCGCATGTTACAAATGCAGCGCTCTGCTTTATTCTGTCTCCAAATTCACCCTTTACACGGACAATTTCCCAGGCCTCACACTTTAGCCGTGCCGCAATAGAAAGAAAGATGTCCATTCCAAACTGGAGTGCCTGGCTTGAAATATCCATGCAGTACCAAGTAAGCCTTACATTGCGCAGTTCCGGGCGGGCAAGAAAAAGGGCAATGGGTACAGTCAGGGGGCCGCTTCCAATGTCAAGGCAGATTTCCCCTTCGCCAAGATTAAGAAAATTCTTTGGAAGGTTAGAAAAAAGCCTTGTAAGACGAACCAAATTCCACCAGAGGTAATAGTGGACGTAAGCGCTAAGGGACGTCGTTTCGTTCATGTAGCCAAGCCAGCGGTCTGTGCGCTCATCGGTAAGGTAGTGGCTAAGCATACGGATGTGCTTGGGAAGAAGGGCACGCTGCCTAGAGTTAAGCGGATGGGTAGAAGAAACAATCTCCATAAAATCAGCAATAACTTCCTGGGCATCCTTTGGAACAGAATCAATGTTGTAAAGGGAATCAATGGAACGCACAAGAGGCGGATTGTGCTTTGTCTTTGCACGGGAAAGCTCTTTCTTTTCCTTCTTTTTTGCCTGGGCATCTTTTTCCTGCTTCTTAAGTTCATCAAGCTGCTGCTTTAGTTCCCGCTTTTCTTTTTTTTGCTTTTCAACCTTTGCCTGATTCTTTTTCTGGTAAAGAGAAATTCCCTGTTTCTTTTCCCACCACTTGAGTTCTATTTTTTCAGGATTGCCAACTTCCTTATTCTCTTTGTCCTTGCCGTCCATTTTAATTTTCTCCTGTCTGGGTCACTTTTCCCTTAGAATTAAGTTCAAGGTAAACATCATTCAGTTCTGCCCGTATTTGCCTTATTGCAGCAAGGGCGGTTGCCGCTGCATCCGATGCCTGGGTTTCCTTTATAATCTGGCTTCTAGCCCCGTCTATAGTATAACGCTCGGTGTAAATCAAGTACTTGAGGCGGCGGATCATGTCTATATTCCGCTGGCTGTACAGGCGGCGGCCGTTCAAATCCTTCTGCGGCGTAAAACTGGGAATTATTTCTTCCCAGTAGCGGAGGATATAGGGCTTTATCCCTGTAAGCTGCTCAACTTCACCAATAGTATACTGTGCCATGGCTTATCCTTCGTTAGAGTTCCTGTCCTGCCACTTCTGGCGGCTTGCCTTCATCTCTATCTGCACCGGAATCTGGTCAAAGCCAAGGTCTTTGCGGATCCTGTTCTTTAGGTAAGTTACATAGCTTTCCGGAACATTGTCCGGGCGGGTTGCAAAAATCATAAAGTTAACAGGGTTCACGCTGGTCTGAGTCATGTAGCGCACCTTAAAGTGGATGGCCTTTGTTGCTGGCGGCGGATACTGTGTAAGCCAATCGCGAAGTGCCATGTTTAGCGCGGCAGTGTCAACCTTGCGGGTAAGCTGAGCGTAAAGCTCAAGTGCCGTGTTCATAAGGTTCTTTATTCCGTCAGAATTTTTTGCGCTTATTGGAACAACAGGAGCCCAGTTCATCTGGCCAAACATGGTGTGAATGTAGTCGGTAACGCTTCTCACAGCCTTGTTGCCCCTGTCTTCCATAAGGTCCCACTTGTTTAGGACAAATATAACACCGCGGCCTTTCTCGAATGCAAGCGAAGTAATTTTTTTGTCCTGGTCGCTAAGGCCTTCCTTTGCATCTATCATAATAAAGGCAATGTCACATTCATCAAGAGTTTTTATTGCACGGTTCACGGAATAATACTCAACGTTTTCGCTAACCTTTGACTTGCGCCTTATTCCAGCGGTATCAAGAATTTCTATGCTGCGGCCGTTGTACAAAAAGCTTCCTTCCACAACATCGCGGGTGGTTCCGGCGTAGTCGCTTACAATGCTGGCCTGGGTGTGGGTAAGGGCATTTGTAAGCGTAGACTTTCCGGTATTGGGCTTACCAAGAATCGTAATGCGTACGGAACGGTTCTCTTCCTTGCCCTCTGTTACACGGCTAAAGTCCAACCCGCTCACGAGCCTTTCCTGCAAGGCACTAAGATTGTTGCCCTTAAGCGCAGAAATCGTCATGAATTCCTTAAAGCCAAACTTAACTGCTTCGTATGCAGCGGCGGCAGTTTTTTCGCTCTCACACTTGTTTGCCGCAACAATAATCTTGTCTGAATACTGCCTAAGGTGGGAAATAAGTTCCTCGTCTTCCGCAGTGATTGCCTCTGCATCCAAAAGCAAAAGAATCTTGTCTGCCTTTACAAGCATTTCCACTGTCTTTGCAACAACAAGGTCATCCATTTCACTTTCGCGGGAGGCGTAGTCACGGGTAAGCTTGTAGCCGCCAGTGTCCATAAGGTGAACGGGCTTTCCTGCAATAAAGCATGTTCCTTCGACAGGGTCGCGGGTAACACCGGGAGTTGGGTCTGTAATGGCCCTCTTGGTGTGGGTAAGCGCATTAAAAAGAGTGGACTTTCCCACGTTGGGGCGGCCTGCTATTACAATCAGCGGAAGATTATAGTAGGTTTTGTCCGGGTAGAATTTTTGTGTCTGCTGCTTTCTCTTACTGCCAATCTTTTCTGCAGAATGCGATTTGTCCGAATCAGATTCGTCCGAATGTGATTCTTCAGAATCAGATTCACCAGACTGGGCATCATCTGCATCAGAAGAAGCATCATCTAAAGCTCCGTCTGTTGACTCAACTTCCTCGTCGTAGTCCTGAGGCTTTACCGGCTTGGGCTTAGAAAAATCAGGTTTCTTTTTCTTCTTTTTCATTGTTTTCCTGTAGTTAAAAATCTTTAAAGAAGTGACTGGCTTGAAATAGTTTCCAGTTCCCTTATTGAAAATTGCGAAAGCGTTTCTTTTATAAGAGGAATTTGCTTTGGTGCCATGCTAAAGCGGCGGATTCCCATACCTGCCAAAATCATTGCACTCTCCCTGTTTCCGGCCATTTCTCCGCATACGGAAACAGGAATGTTGGCATTAGCAGAGGCCTTTATCGTGTTCTTTATAAGGCGCAGCACTGCAAGGTGAAATTCATTATAGTTTGGCGCAACCGTTGGATTTTCGCGGTCTATGCCAATCGTGTACTGGGTAAGGTCGTTTGTTCCCAAAGAGAAGAATGCGCTGTGGGGAGCAAGGCAGTCTGCACAAATTGCGGCTGCTGCGGTTTCCACCATAATGCCTATTGGAATGTCCGGCTTAAAAGGAATCCCCTCTGCCTTAAGCGACATCTGAACACCTTTTGCAATACCAAGGGCAGTTTCAACCTGGGCAACGTCGGTAATCAGCGGAAGAAGGATGCGCAAGTTTCCGTAAAGACCTGCCCTGTAAAGAGCGCGTAACTGGGTGCGGAAAACATTGGGGTAAAAAAGCGACATCCTTATTGCCCTCAAACCCATCAGAGGATTCTTTTCTGCAATAGAAGGTATGTCCTTGCTTGCAATCAGCTTGTCACCGCCAGCATCAAGAGTGCGGATTGTTACCGGACGGCCATCCATAATTTCCAAGACACGCTTGTATGCCTGAAACTGCAACTCTTCGCTTGTTGCGCTGCTAAAAGTCCCGCCTTCCTGGTTCATCGCCTGAATCTCGTTCATAAAAAGGAATTCCGTGCGGAAAAGGCCAATTCCGTCTGCACCTTCTTCCAAAGCAAGCTCTGCTTCTTCCACGGTTCCTATGTTTGCATATATCTTAAAGCGGGTTCCGTCCTGAGTTTCTGCCACCTTGTCCTTAAACTTGTGCAGGGTGGCAAGATATTTTTGTTCCTGTAAAATCTTTTCTTCGTAGTCGGCAAGAGTCTTTTCATCCGGAGCATCAATCACCTCTCCGTGGGTGCCGTCCACAATCATCGTGGTTCCATCCTGAACCAGATTCGTTATGTTTCCAAGTCCAACAACAGCCGGAATTCCATAGCTCTTTGCAAGAATGGCAACATGGCTTGCAACACCGCCTTCCGTAAGTGCAAGCCCGGCAATTTTCCGCTTGCTAAGGATAACAGTGTCGCTGGTCTTCATTTCCTTTGCAACAATGATTGAACCGTCGGGAACATCGTTTATGTTAAATGGATGGTAGTCCAGAAGAACATTCATGACCTTGCCAAAAACATCTTCTATGTCGTGGGAACGCTCGGCAAGATAATCGTTTCCGCTGCTTCTTAGCTTTTGGGCATATTCTACGGTCTTTTTCTGGAGGATATATTCTACGTTATAAAGTTCCGCCTCCAGGGCCGCCTTCAATTCCTTTGTAAAAACAGGATCCGTAAGCATAAGCTGGTAGGTCTCAAAAATAACGCGCTGAAGGTCTTCCGAACCAAGAGACTTTTGATGGCTCTCAATTTCTTCCTGAACATCTTCAACGGCATCTTCAAAACGCTTCCATTCTTCCGCCACGTCTTCTGAGGAAATTTTATTTTGAGGAATTACAAGCTCCTGACTTTCGGGCAGTATAAAAACTTTGCCAATTCCAATACCCCCGGCAGCAGAAATGCCTAGCATAACATTCATCGCTTCTATAATATCAATAGTTCAATGAATAGTCAACGATAGGTTTTTTCTCTTTTTTCTGTGGCAGCTACTTTTTTAACAAAAAATATATTTTAAGTTACATTTAAGGCATCTTTTAGGGGCTTTCCGGGGTTCCGCGGGTCCCTTCCCGCTCCATTGCTCCACTTCGTTCCGCAACCCGCTAGCGCAGGCCCCTACAATCCCTGCCATGTCTTAATATGCTAAGACGTGGAAATCAGTTTTGTGTTCCGCTAGCTCATTTTTCCTGTTCTTTATCTGTTCTTTAATATACTTTCTTGCAATTTTCTTCTATATATAAGATAATTCTTTTTATGAAGACAATTACAGTAGATGGACAATCCTTAACCATAGAAAAAGTATGCCAAGTTGCCGAAGGAAAAGCCGGCATAGCACTTTCGGAAGAGAAATCATTTTGGGAAACCCTGCGAAAATCCCGCGAATTCCTTATGAGCTACATTGCAAAGGGCTTACCCACTTATGGCGTTACCACAGGATTCGGCGATTCCTGCGACGGACAGGTGAACCCGGAAAAAGCCGCCGCCCTGCAGCATTCAATCGTAAGCTACCACGGAATAGGCCTTGGGCCAAAATTTGACAGGGAAACAGGACGCGCAGTTGTTCTTTGCCGCCTAAACTCCAACGTAAAAGGAGGCCACTCTGCAATCAGGGAAGAGCTTGCCCGCATGATGGAAACCCTCTTAAACAAGGACATAATTCCCGTAATCCCTCAGCTAGGTTCTGTCGGTGCATCAGGAGACCTTACGCCCCTAGCCTACCTGGGTGCCGTAATGTACGGAGAGAGGGACGTATACTACAAGGGCAAAATCGTTCCCACAATGCAGGCCTTTGAAGCAGAAGGCATAAAACCCCTTCCACTGGAGGCAAAGGAAGGCCTTGCAATAATGAACGGAACATCTGTAATGACGGCAGTTGCAGCCCTTGCATGGAAAAAGGCAGAGCGCCTTGCAAACCTTTCGGACTTTTTAACGGCAGCCGCATCGGAAATCCTTCAGGGAAAAGACGTGCCCTTCCGCGCAAAGGTCAGTTCAATAAAAAACCATCCGGGCCAGTGCGAAAGTGCAGCCTACATCTACAATATTGTAAAAGATGCAAAGCGGGTCTACAACTACGAAGAATTCCTTAACTCCATGAAAGCAATAGGCAACAAGGGCTACCGCAAGACCGAAAAAAAGATTCAGGACCGCTATTCAATACGCTGCGCACCCCAGATTAACGGCGTACTCCGCGACACCCTGCATTTTACCCACGACCTTATAGAGCAGGAACTAAATTCCGCAAACGACAACCCCCTTGTGGACATAGAAAGCCAGAGCCTTTTTAACACGGGCAATTTTTACGGCGGCCACATCTGTGCAAGCTGCGACTACCTCCGCATAGCCCTTGCAAACATAAGCGACCTTGCAGACAAGCAGGCAGAGCTTTTAATAGACGGCAAATTCAACGGCCTTACGCCAAACCTCATTCCCGTTACAAAAGAAGACGACCCACAGGCAGGCCTCCGCTTTGGCTTTAAGGCGGCACAGATTACAATGAGCGCCATCCGCGGGGAAGTTCAGACATACGCAAGCCCGGTCAGCATAACAAGCGCACCAACAGAGGCACTTAACCAAGACAAGGTTTCCATGGGGACAATTTCCGCCCGCCACTTAGCAGAAGAAATAGAGCTTATTTTCCTTCAGTTTGCAGTACACGTGCTTGCCGTATGCCAAGCCATGGATATTGTGGGCAAGGAGCAGTTCAGCCCCTTCCTGCAAAAGGTTTACGCAGAAGTAAGAAAGATTTCTTCCTTTGTAGAAGATGACCGCGCACTGGACAAAGAAGCGGAAGCACTTGCCATCTGGCTCAAGCAGACGGAACTGTTCGCCTAATGCCTGCCTACTAGCTATCGGGGTCAGCTCAAAGCCTTTAGGAGCAAAAGACTGTCCCTGGTGGCGGCAACATCGTGAACGCGGACCCAGATGGCACCTTTTTGAACCGCAATCATGTCCGCAGCAAGGGTTCCCCAGAGACGCTCATCTTCCTTACGGCCTGTAATTGCACCAATGCAGGTCTTTCTGGAAAGTGCCATCATCACGGGGTATTTTCCGCCGCAAAGCCTGCCGCAGTTCTTTATAAGGGCAACGTTGGCTTCCAAGTCTTTACCAAAGCCAATTCCCGGATCCACAATTATTTTTTCCTTTGCAATACCGGCACTCTCCGCAAAGACTGCCCTCTCCCGCAAAAAGGAATCCACTTCCATAAAGGCATCTTCATAACCGCCGTTATTCTGCATGGTGGAAGGAATGCCCCTCTTGTGCATAAGTATTACAGGCAGTTTCTTTTGCGAACAAAATTCAGCAAGAGAAGGCTGGTCTAGCAAGGCTGAAACATCGTTTAAAATGTCTGCACCTTCTTCAAAAGCGGCCTTCATTACGCCAAGCTTTCTTGTGTCCACGGAGATTGGAATATTACTTGTCTTTCGGATTTGCCTTATTAGCGGAACAACACGGCCAATTTCTTCTTCTTCGCTAACATAAGAAGAACCGGGCCTTGTGCTTTCACCGCCAATGTCAAGAACGTCTGCACCCTCGTCTATCAGCTGCAAGGCACGGTCAATTCCGCCACGACTGGAAGCATAAAAACTGTCCGGCGTAGCGTTTACAATCCCCATAATAAAAGCGGGAAGTTCCGTAGAAATTTCTCTGTCTGCCAAGTTAAATTTTAAATTCATATTTTTGTTTATTAAGGGGAGGGACAACTTTTTTAACGTTAAAAAAGTTGCCTACTCCGAAGCGAGGGTTTTCCCTGCTTGAAACTTCGTTGCAAGTTCCCCTTAGACCCCTCCCTTTCCCGGCACGGCTTAGGGGCCATATCGCTCAACGTTTCGCGATATGCCTAAGAACCCCCAAATCCTGAGGAAAATTTTTATGGACTAGTTTGAACCTTCGTTGCAAAGACTCAAAATTTTTGGTTCAACTCTATCTTATTCCATACCAATAGTTGCTTATAAAAAGACCGCTCCCTGAGCTTGTCGAAGGGGCGGTCCTTTGTTAAGACAATTATTGCTAAAAACCAGCTTGGTGCAAATTAAACTTTGAACAAGTCAATCTGGCTACCAATCTTGCTGATTGAATTCTGTACATTCTGGGAAATGTCGTTGAGCTGCATACCGGTCTCGTTAATTTTGCGGGCACCAGATGCCATCTCGTCCATACTCTGCATCATTCCGTCGGTAGCATCGCGCAAAGAATTCATCTCGTGAACAATGCGTGAACTCTTTTCTGCCATTTCCTGTGAAGCCGTGTGAACCTGTGCGGTACTATCGTTCATGTTCTTAAGGGCCTCGCTAATCTGGCGGCTACCAGAATTCTGCTCTTCCATAGCAGCCTTAATCTGCATAACAAGCTCATCGGTCTGCTTAATCTTGTTGGTAACAGAAGTAAAGGCTTCGCTTGCGTCATTAGAAGCAGATGCAACGGAAACAATAGAATCCTTAATATTGTTAAGCTGTTCACCGATTGTCTTTGACTGTGAAGAAGAAGTTTCGGAAAGCTTACGGATTTCGTCTGCAACAACAGAGAAGCCCTTACCAGCCTCACCAGCGTGTGCAGCTTCAATAGCGGCGTTCATAGCAAGAAGGTTTGTCTGCTCAGCAATGCTTGAGATTGCAAGGTTAGCTTCCTGAAGCATTTCTGACTGGGTTTCTATCTGGCGGATACGCTCGTTAACGTCCTGCTGCTTTGCAAAACCAGTCTGTGCATCCGCATTAAGCGTTGTAAACTGGTCTGCCATCTTATCTACAGACTGGTTTACAGAAGAAATGTTGCTAATCATCTCTTCTACAGCGGCAGAAGCCTGTGTAACACCTGTTGCCTGGCTTTCGATAAGGTTGCTTACCTGTGAAATTGTAGAAGAAACACCCCTAACAGCATCAACTGTCTGTCCTACAGTCATGTTCTGGGAAGAAATCTGCTTGTGAACGCTTTCTATGTTGGCAATAATCTGGGTAATTGCGCTTGCAGTGTCATGGGTTGAATTTGAAAGGTCAATACCCGTGGTGTTAAGCTCAACATTGGTTTCCTTAATTTCCTTAACGATTTTCTGCAGCTTGTCACAGAAGGCGTCAAAGTGGATGATAAGGTCTCCAATTTCGTCACGCACAAGGAGCTTTACGCGGCGGCTAAGGTTTGCATCTTCGGATTCAAGTTCAACAAGAACCTTGGTAATGTTGTTAAGACGCCACATAAGCCATCTTACAAAGCGGCCACCAAAGAATATTGCTATAAGGAATACAAGCAGGGAAATAGGAATAACAACCTTAAGGGTTGCATTCTTTACCTGTCCAATAACAGCAAGGCTCTTTGCAACAAAGAACATACCGATAACCTTGCCTTCATGATTCTTAAGCGGAATATAGACACAGAAGTAGTCCTTACCACCAATTATAAGCTCACCGTTAAAGCGGACACCCTTGTTGAATACGTTGTCAAGAACGTGCTTGTCTTCCTGCTTGGTACCAGTCAGCTTCTTTCCGTTCATATCCGTAAGCGTAGTGTTTACGCGGACATTTTCGCGGAAAATAGTACAGTCCATATTGAATATCTTGTTAACAGCCGGAAGCAAAGAACCGCCAACCAAGTCGTAGGCAACCATAACCGCACCTATAATCTTTCCGTCATTGCGTATAGGAGCCGCACAAACCATTACAAAGTCATCGTTAGCAGCCCAACCGTAGGACTTTACGACATTACCTGCAAGGGCTGGCTTTAGCGTTGAACTTTGCGTAAGGTCAAAGCTTTCGCCCATACCAACAGCTCCACCGGGAACAATCTTACCCTTTGCATCCGTTACCGCAACACGTTCAATCTCAAAACCGGGAACCATGCCCTGCAGTATTTTTTGCAGCCTGGCCGAATCATGCTCTTCCAAGCATTCTATAACATCATAAGACTGTGACAGGGAAAGCGCGGCTCCGTAAAGGGTCTTCATCCAGTCTTCAAGGATGAATTCCACACCGTCGGCTGCTTCTTTTAGAGTATTCTTAGTATCTGTGCGGAGGTTTCTGTTAAAAATATAAATGGAAATAAATGCAATTCCAAGGCAACAAACAAGCGCAACCGCACCAATAACGGCAGTAAGTTTTGTTGCAATCTGAACGTTGCGCTTTGCATTTGTATCAAAGCGATTCAATTCTTTCATTGCCATAAAAACTCCTAAACATCCAATATATGGAATCTAAAATTTTTCTTAATTATACTATGAAAATACAAATCAGTCTACATTAAAATAGCCGAATTGTTAGAATTCCCCAAGGGGGAAGGTCTTCCCCTCGCTCCAGCCACGAGTCGCTGCGCTTTGTCGTGTCTTCCGCAACCCCTTCTCCTAGCACAAACAAAGCAAGTGCGTATGTTTGTGGCCCCTAAAACCCCGGTATTCAACAACATTTAATATCGGAAAAAAGGGACATACTTATTACTGCCCAAAAATTGCCATTCCCCCAAACTGCCATTAGCACAACAAACCGTCATGCCGAACTGCTACGCCACATTCGCACGCACTTGCTACGAATGTGGATTCGGCATCTGTACCGCCATCCTTCCATGGTTCGACAGGCTCAGGGAACGTATTTGTTTCTTGCCAAAAAATATCGAGCCATGGAGGGCGGGTTAACAACGTGCAGAATTGCAAAGCGATTCTGCAATCCCGAAAAAAATCCACGGAAGGATTTTTTTTCGGGCAAGCTCAGGATGACAGTTCATTTAACATTCGATAAACCGGCATTTGCTGGCCGCCTAGTTAAAGGCATACCTATAGCCTAGGGTAAATTCTATAGAAGAAAAATCAAAACCGCTCGTGTACTTGTAATATTTTCCGTTTTGCCAGTAGGAGCAGTCAAAATACTCGTCGTAAGAGGCATTTTCCCATGCGGCAGACTTTGCAGTTCCTTCCATGGTTTGCAAGGCGGTATACTTTGTTGCAAAAACCAGGCTGCTTTTCTTGGAAAAATTATATGCAAAGTCAAGTTCAGCCCTTATTCCGCCAAAATTGTCCTCAATTTCATCAAGATAATAGACCCCCGTAACCAAATGGGAATCCAGCGACTGAACAAAAGTCCACAGGTTCACCGCCATGGAAAAGCCCATGTCCAGCTTTGTGGTAATTTCCATGTTAAAGCGGCCGCCAAGCCATGCCTGGAGCACAGCCCTCTCAAGACTAAGCACTTCATCACCGCCAATCTCTATATCGTAACTGTTATCCGCATCGTTATAGCTTCCGTAGTAGACGTTTGCTTCTGTTCCGTTCCTGTTGTAATAGGAACCAGATGCCCCCATGGCAGAAAAAAATGAATGAACGTAGGAAAGTTCTGCGAAGGGGGAAAAAGAGAGTGAGTCTGCCACATTGAACATGTAGGAAAGCTCGCCTGAGAATTCATAGTAGTAGTTTGTCTTGCAGTCGCTCTCGGTGTAGTTTGTCTTTATGTTTGCATATTCAGCTGCACAGTTGGGAAAGTAGGAAACATTCATCCAGTCGGAGTCAAAAACAGAGCCACACCGTGCCGGAATGGCGGTTCTGGCGCTTGCAGATATGTAGAGGTTCTTCCAGCCCGCGCTCACTTTTGCCCTAGGCATAAAAAGGGGTTTTTGCTGCCATTCCAGGTAACTGAGAGTCCGCCTGCCAGCAGAATCTACGTTCAAAAAAACATATTCACCCTGTTCTGCAAAGCGCACCGTCACGTCAGCTTCCACAGAAAAATGAAAGTCCGAAGCCTTTGCATACAAATTTGGGCATGTTAGCAAATACAAGAGAGCAAATAGCAGCAGAAGCAATGTCTTGCTGCGCCCCCACCATATATGGCGAGAAAAAGTCATTTCGGCAGGCTCAATGACCGTATACATATCAGTTCTCAGCCCAACCTCAACATCTTTATTCCTTGTCATTATTGTCTTCCTGTTGAATTTGCTGAATTCCTCCAGCTTCATTTATAGGCTCAAAGGGGTCAACCTTAAAAATCTTTGCAAACTGCTTTCGCACAGCCTCCATATCGCGCGGATAGGGTGCGGTAAAAGTCATCTCGTGGGCATTGCTTGGATGCTCAATCTTTAGGCTGTAGGCATGAAGGGCAAGGCGGCTAAGAAGAGGTTTTTCTGCCTCCACGTCCCCGTTCCACTTGCGCTTAACGTCGCTAAGGCGGACAGGCTTCTGGTTACCGGAATAAAGCGGGTCGCAAACAATGCTAAGTCCCAGCGAGGAAAGGTGCACGCGTATCTGGTGGGTGCGGCCGGTGCGGGGGCAGGCTTCTATCCAGCTGTAGGGGCCGCAGTTTCCAATCAGCCTAAAGTCCGTTATGGAAATTTTCCCTCCGCGGGGGTTTACAATAGTGCGGTGCTTGGAATCTCCGTCAGGCTCAAGCTTTAGGTCAACGGTCTTTTGTTCCCAGAGGGGATGGCCGTTTACAAGGCAGTGGTAGGTCTTTTTTACGCCCCTCTCCTCAAACTGAACGCTCAGGCTGCGGTGGGCATCTGCATTGCGGGCATAGATTACAAGTCCGCTCGTGTCCTTGTCTATGCGGTGGACGGCAAAAAGCTTTCCAAATTCCTTGGATGCTTCCGTATCAAGGCGCGGGGCATCCGCATCGTAGCGGTCCTGGGCAACCAAGAGCCCAGAGCGCTTGTTAAGGACTACAATGTCGTTGTCAAAGTAAATAACTGTGTAATTTGGCACTGCTTTCATAGAGGCAAGTATATACCATAGTTGCAAAATATTCTATAGAATAAGCGTTTGCCAGATACCAATTTCAGCGCGTTACCGAAACAGCCTTTACGATTTTTAGCGCGGTGGTAAGCAAGGGAGAAAGCGGGTGTATCTTTCCGTCACTGCCGTCGGGAGAACCGGTGCCGGTTAGATTGAGGCGTATCTCTCTTTCTTCAAATGAGGATGGGATGCTTGCCGTGTAGACTACGGATGGCTGGCCGTTTACACCGCTGTTTTTCTTTGTGTAGCTGTCGTTGTAGTCAAAGCTGGTGTTGAACTCTGCAAAGATTTTGCAGTTGCCCTCACCAATTTCAGCCGTAAAAATTACGCCGCCTTTTGGGGTTGCGCTTGTAACTGCATCAATGTTTGCCTCCCCGCTTTTTTTTGCCGATGAGGATTTTGCTTTTGGGGCTTCGTTTTTGGATTTGTGGTACCAGACAGGGAGAGATTCTGGGCGGCCCTCCTTGGGAGCAAACCACCAGCTCTTTTTTCCTGCCCGCTCGGTTACGTAAAGGGTGCGGATAAAGTTTCCCTCTTCGTCTTCAAGCCATACGGCAAACTGAGGCTCTCTTTTCTGCTTCCAACATTGGCCTGCTCCAACGGAAACAGTAACTTCTCTTGCAAAGGCAAAAGAAAATACAAGTGTAATTCCAAGTGCTAAAAATGTGACAAGTTTTTTCATTGTTATTTCTCCAGTTTTTTTGCGAGTTTTTCTGCACGACTAATTATTTTTTCCGGCAATGCCTGCATGTTTTTTGTTCCGGCAAGCATAATCTTTCCTTTTATTTTTACACCCGAATAATAAAGTATTTCTTTTACGGCCGCATAAGCCTTTGTGCTCTGCCCGGCAAGAATGTTGAGCGGGAAAGGCGTTGTGCAGGCGTTTACTATCAGGGCTTTTTTTCCTTTTAGCAGGGGAATTGGAATGCCCATTTTGCTTTCTCCCATCATCAGGGCAACCTGACGGTCAAAGAGGCTTTTTAGCTTTCCGCTTATGTTTCCCCAGTAGACAGGGGAGCCTACCACAATTGCATTGCAAGCTTTAAGCGAAGCCCCTATGCGGTGGGCATCGTCTTTAGGAAGAATGCAGTCTCCCTTTTCGCGGCACTTCATGCAGCCAATGCAGCACTTAAAGTCCAGCCTGTTCACTTCCACAAATTCTGTTTCGTGGCCGTCTGCCTTAAGCCTTTTTTCCATTGCACCAAGAATTTGCGAAACCTTGCCTGTCTTTCTTGGCGAAGCGTTTAAAATCAGCACCTTCATTTTTCATCTCCAAAAACAGATTTTATCCACAGCTTAACAAAAGCATCCGTAAACTTTTTTCCTTTGTCCCAGTATTCAACGTCACATTTTTTTAGAATGACAGCTTCTATGCAGCCCCACAGTCCCGAAACCAAAAGGCCAATATCAAGGCGGGGATTGGCAGAAGAAGCGCTTCCTTCCGCAATTGCTTTTTTTAGGATTTCCTCTCCGGTGCGGTTGCAGATGTAATATTCTTCTATTAGTTCCGGGGGAAGAGTGTCTGCGGATTTAATTCCCTGCATTACAAGAAGGGCAAGCCGGGGGTTTTCAAAACTCCAGTCGCAGAAGGCATTAACGGCATTCCTTACCTGGCTCTTTGCACTCCGTCCCTTTACTGCGGCAGCCTTTATCCTTTCGTTAAGCTCCCGGATGTAGTCAAGGGCTATGGCTTGGAAAAGCGTGTCCTTGTCCTTGTAATAGTGGTAGATATTCGTTGCAGTTATCCCGCATTTTTTTGCAATGTCCCTCATTCCAATCTGGGAAGGCTCTGCTTCCATAAGAAGCTCCAAAGTCTTCTGCTTAATCAGGGGAATTATCTGTGGATTGGCATTCCGCATGGCAAACCTCGCTAACTTTGCATTACAACGTTAATATAACATTGTTAAATTATATTGTCAAGATTTTTTCATATTGCAAGCACGGCAAATTTTGGATATTATGGTATTATGATAGAACTAAGCAGTAAGCAGCGCCACGGTCTTGAAAAACTGGCGCATCCCCTTCAGCCGCTGGTAATAGTTGGTCAGGCCGGCGTAACGGAAGCCCTGGAAAAACAGGTTGGTCTTTTTTTGAACGACCGTGAACTTGTTAAAGTAAAATTCAATGCCTTCAGGGATGAAAAAAAGGAACTGACCCTAAAGCTTGCAGAAGACACAGGTGCAACTTTGGTGCGCATTATTGGAAACATTGCCATTCTTTTTAAGGAAAGCGATGATCCGGAAAAGCGCAGGATTTTTATAGACAGGCTCAAGTAGGCTAAAGTTAAGGCGGAATTTTTATGCAGAAAAAAGTTGGTATTATTGGCGCAATGGACGTTGAAGTTAAGACGCTCAAGTCTGAGCTTTTGCCTTTGCCGGGAGAGTCTTCCGTCCGCACTACACTTGCCGGCGGCTGTGAATTTTACGAAGGGCTTTTGGACGGAGTTGCCGTCGTTGTGGTAAAGTCCGGGGTGGGAAAGGTAAACGCCGCCCTGTGTGCCCAGCGTCTTGCCATTCAGTTTGGGGTAACGCATGTAATAAACACAGGAATTGCGGGCGCAATGGCTTCTGGCCTTAAAGTGCTTGATTTTGTTGCCAGCACGGATGCCCTTTACCACGACATGGACGCAACGGGCTTTGGCTACAAGGCATGCGAAGTTCCGCAGATGAAGTGCTCCGACTTTCCCGCAGACAAAAAGATGCTCGATGCGGCAACGATTGCATTTGCCTCGCTAAAAGAAGCCAAGGGGCACGAGCTGATTGCAGGCCGCATTGCCACAGGAGACCAGTTCATTAGCGACAAGGAAATTAAAAAGCACATCCGTGAGATATGCAATCCTGCCTGCGTAGAAATGGAAGGGGCTGCGATTGCCCATGCCTGCTACCTTAACGGCATTCCATTTGTGATCATCCGCTGTATGAGCGACATGGCTGATGACATGCAGGAGAACGCATACAGCTTTAACGAAGGGACTGCCGCTGAACTGAGTGCGGCTTTGGTGCGCAATATGATTCCCTTGTTCTAATTTGCAAAGTAGTATATGGAGGAAAATATGTCAGAAGAAAAGAAAAAGTACAACGTTGATTCATTCAATCTGGACCACACAAAGGTTACGGCCCCATTCGTAAGGCTTGCTTCCGAAAAAACAGGACGCAAGGGGGACATTGTTTCCAAATACGACATCCGCTTTTGCCAGCCCAACAAGGAATTTATGGAAAACGGTACAATCCATACGCTTGAACATCTTGTTGCCGAATACATACGCGACGAAATGCCCAACATCGTAATTGACTTTAGCCCCATGGGTTGCCGCACGGGCTTTTATTTTACGGTCTGGGGAGACCACGAGGAATCCTGGATTGCAGAGCGCCTTGTTAACGTGCTAAAAAAAGTTGCCGTCTGGGACAAGCCAATTCCTGCCGCTACGGAAAAAGAATGTGGCAACTACAGGGAACACAACCTTGAAGGCGCAAAAGAAATGGCAAAAAGGTGGGTCCAAGGCATTACCGAAAAAGGCTGGAACTGCTATAAATAAATTTTCGTAATAATTAGGAATTAAGCCATGAACCTGTTGCAAAAGCTAAAAGAAACAATTTCTTCTGTCCTACCCATAATGGCTATAGTCCTTATTCTGGGCTTAACCCTTGCCCCGCTTGGCAGCGACCTGCTTGTACGGTTTATTCTTGGCGGAGTCCTGCTGATTCTGGGGCTTACGGTTTTTCTTTTGGGCGTGGACATAGGAATCTTGCCCATTGGGGAACGCAGCGGTGCAGCCCTTACTGCAAAGAGAAGCCTGCCTCTTTTGCTTGGGGTTTCCTTTGCAATTGGTTTTATGGTAACGGTTGCAGAGCCAGACGTTCAGGTGCTTGCGGGACAGATAAAAAATGTTTCCCCTGCCGTAAACAAGTGGGCTCTTATTTTTATGATTGCGGCGGGAATTGGTCTTTTTGTTGTTATAGGCCTTTTGCGCACAATGCTTAGCCTAAAGCTAAAATACGTCCTTCTGCTTTCTTATGCTGCGGTTTTTGCCATGGCTTTTTTTTGCCCTTCCGAATTCCAGGGGATTGCCTTTGACGCAGGCGGTGCAACAACAGGGCCAATGACGGTTCCATTCATAATGGCTTTGGGCGTGGGTGTTGCGGCTGTTCGTTCCAAGGGGCAAATTCACTCTGGGGCAGCATTGGAAAAATCAAAAAATTCAACGGAAAATTCATCAGACGACTCTTTTGGCTTAACAGGCATTGCATCCGTGGGGCCTGTTGCGGCCGTTTGCTTTTACGGAATATTGCAGAGCTTTACAAATTCAAACCCTTCTTTGGCAAAGGATGCTTTTCTTGCGGCAGAAAGCAGCGGAAAGGGTTCTGCTACAGGGCTCTATGTTTTTCTTAGCGAGCTTCCTTCTGTCTTTAAGGAAGTTAGCATGGCTCTGCTACCTCTTGTTGCAATGTTCATAGTCTTTCAGATTTTTTTGCTTAAGATGCCACCTTTCCAGGTAAGGCGAATGATAAAGGGTCTTTTGTACAGCTTTGCAGGCTTGGTGCTTTTTCTTACCGGTGTGAACGGCGGTTTTATGCCCGCAGGACAAAGCCTGGGTGGACTTTTGGGAAAGGCTGCATCTACCGAGGGTGGCTGGTGGCTTTTGCTTCTTTGCGGAACAGGCACTCTTTTTGGTGCGGTTGTTGTTTGCGCAGAACCGGCAGTTTGGGTTCTTACTGAACAGGTGGAAAGCATAAGCGGTGGTACAATCAAGCGCAAGGTTATGCTGGCGGCACTTTCTGCAGGAGTTGCGGTTTCCATTGGGCTTAGCATGCTTAGGCTTCTTTTTTCTTTTAGCATTTGGTACATTCTGCTTCCCGGCTACACAATAGCACTTTTTCTTTCATTTATTTGCCCGCCTCTTTTTACGGCCATTGCCTTTGACTCAGGCGGAGTTGCAAGCGGTCCAATGACAAGCACATTCATTCTTTCTTTTACATTGGGTGCTTCCCTTGCCTGTGGAGGAAACCCTGTAACGGATGCCTTTGGCGTTATAGCCTTGGTTGCAATGACACCCCTTATTGCGATTCAGGTATTGGGAATAATATTCAGACTAAAACAAAGGAGGGCTAGGACAAAATGAGCAGTTACAACTTGCTTATTGCCGCAGTTCCGCACAACAAGGCAGAGCTTGTTTCTGACGCAGCAGTCGGGGCAGGCAGCTGGGGAGGAACAGTTCTGATGGGAAGGATGATTAGCGCAAGCCCTGTGCTTTCCGTTCTGGGGCTGGGTGGAGCCACTCAGGATATTGTCCTTATCCTTAACGAAGAAAGCGGAATGAAGAAAATAATTGACGCCGTAAAAGATGCCTGTAAAAAAGAGAGGCGGAATTTTGGCATTATGTTTACGCTGAATGCAGATACTTTTTTAAAGAAGGGAATTATTAGCGGAGGAGACGGCTCTATGAAAGATTCAGAAGCAAGGCAGGATTTGATTTGTGTGATTGTAAACAAAGGCTATGCAGACGATGCAATGGCTGCCGCACGCAAAGCAGGAGCTGGCGGTGGAACTGTACTTAACGCAAGGGGAACAGCCCGCGAAGACGACGTAAAATTTTTTGGCATGCACATTGTTCCAGAAAAAGAAATGCTGATGATTGTTACCGAACACGAAAAAAAGGCAGCTGTAATAGAAGCAATCCGCACCCTCCCCTGCCTTGAACAAACAGGAAGCGGAATTACCTTTAGCGCAGGGGTTGAAAACTTTACGGTTCTTGGAAAAAACTAAAATGGAAAATCCCAAGACAGAAGACTTATTTACAGCCCAGGAATTCTGGAAAGACTTTGATTCTATAAAAAATTCCTCAGGCCTGCTTTCCGATGAGCTTTTTTCCAGGGAGAAGGTTTTTCTATACGACACAATCGGAAGCACAAACACTGAACTATTGAATCAGCTTAATGAACAGGTTTATTCAAAAGGAAATTCCCTGCTTTGCGAAAGTGATGGAGTTTCCACACTTACAAAAGAAGGGCTTTGCTTTCACAAAAGGCTTTTGGCGGCAGCAGAACAAACAGCTGGCCGTGGCCGGATGGGGCGCAAATTTTATTCTCCGTCAAAGAGCGGAATTTATTTTTCCTTTGCATACGTTCCGAACGCAGGCGTAAAAGACCCCTACCTGTACACGATAACGAGCGTTGTTGGCGTGTGCAGGGCAATCAGAAAGATTTTTGGAATTCAATGTTCAATAAAGTGGGTGAACGACATTTATATTGAACAAAAAAAAATCTGCGGAATACTTACGGAAGGAATCACCAACCCCAAAACTGGAAGACTTGAATGTGCGGTCGTGGGAATTGGAATAAATATTCTGGCAGACGAAAATTTGCCGGATGAACTAAAAGATAAAGCCGGTGGAATTCTTGACGGAAAGAAAACTACATCAGCATCAAGGACAAAACTTTTGGCAGCATGCATGTACGAAATCCTAAAAAGCCTTGATTCCAACGAGAATATAATGGAAGAATACAAAAGCCTTTCCATGCTCACTGGCCGCAGTGTAAGGGTAAGCCCCACAATCGGAGATGAAAGCAGGGCTTACACGGCAACAGTCCTTGGCATAAGTGACAGCGCAGCCCTTATCGTACAAAAAGAAGACGGCAGCAAACAAGAACTAAGCACTGGGGAAGTTTCTCTGTCTTTTTAGGACGTAAAAAACTGAAATTAACTTGATAGAATCAAAATCCCATGTTATAATTTTCTATATATTAGTGGAGAATTAGATATGAGCGACAATGATGATATTGACCCTGGCATTGCGGCTCTTTTGGAGCAGTCTGAAGCCAGCATGGAGCAGGATTATGACGATGGTGCCGATAATGCTGCAAACGGCGACAACTCCCCAATGGGCTTTGAGGTGACCACTGAACGCTATGCAAAAGATGACGACGACGACAAAAGCGACCAGTCTCCGCTCCCTGTAGACTTAAGCAAAACCCAGTTCAAGCCGATAGAAAAATATTTTGAAGACACCCCCAGCGCTGTTTTTGATGACACTACATATTACAAGACTTGTCTTAGCGGAGAGGGAGAAAGCGCCCAGCGTTTGCACATGCTGCTTTCCAAGTACCTTAAGACCGAAGACAAGAAGGACCGTGCGGTCTACCGCCAGAACATTGTGGCTTCCTGGTGGAATTTCCTGCGTTCTATTGCCCCAAAGATGGCAAATCCAAAGACTCCAATGCCAAAACGTATGGCAATGCGCTTTGGTGTAGTGCTTCCGTCTTTGTTCACAGCAGAGCAAAAGGACTTCTTCTCCCGCTCAATCTTCCAGAATGTCACCGGCGAACCGATTATGTACGCTGACGAATGGATTAAGGAAGTTGCCTCAGGCCGCCTTACATTAAGCGTTACGGACGAAGTTGGCCCTTCCAAAAAGAGAGGGCCCGGTGCTGACCAAGCCCGCCTTTCACAGCTTATAAGCAAGAACAGCGGTAAAATTGCAAGCGCAGACAACCTTGTTTCTGCAAAGGAACACGAGCGTGAGCGCCTTGAAAGCCAAATCCGCGACCGTTTGGAAGACATTTTCTCCCACTCACAGTTCATAGGCCTAGAACCTCACGTTCACCCCTACGATGAAACCCAGCGCAAGGGCTTTGCAGAACTGGCAAATTTGCTGCGTACCGTGCAGAAAGTTGACCGCGATTGTGCGGGCTATATAAAGGAGCTTTTGGAAGCAAAGGAAATCCGCGAAAGTCTGGACGAAAAGGCCCAGGGAATGCCGGAAGAAAGCGCAAATGTTGGCCTTGAAGACATAATGCAGGAAATGACCACAATCCGCCAGATGGCAAAGATGACTTGTGGCCGTCAGGGAAACCAGTTCCCCATCCTTACCCGCGAATTCAACCACTGCAACGACAAGGAAACAGGCTTCCGCGAGAACGTACTTCGCGAGCTTGCCTGGATTGAATCGATTGACCCGGGTTGTTTCTGCCGCATCCACAGGAACGTGCCAAACCGCATAGTTCCTTATGTTCTTTTGGTACCAACATACGGTGACAACGGCTTCTGCTGGGAACCATTTGACCGCTACAACCGCATAACAAGCCGTGGACGCATTGTAATTCCTATGTATCCCCGCAACCTAAAGATTGCCTGTCTTACGGCTGTTGCAGACCTAAGATGGCAGGTTGCAAAGGAAAAGGCTTCTTTTGACTGGATGTCTGAAGGTTTGACCGGCCAGTATTACCAGTACATTGACAACAAAAAGCTTAAGGGCGACCTAAAGTCCTTCTTTATAGAAGATTACATCTTGTGGATGACAAAGGAAGCAAACGGAACGCAGAAGCTTGAAAAAGAAGTGCGTGCTATCTTCTGGAGATTCTTGCCCTTCCCACAGGAGCGCAAGGACGAACTTAAGAAGCGCAGCATGGTCTATCAGGAACTGTACCAGAGGGATATTAACCGTAGCATGAGCGACGGTTATTGATAAGGACGAAAAACCATCAGGTTGGCAGGCTGTAAAGGCCTGCTTTTTTTATGTGCAAAACCTTTTTTCTCGTTTTTTTGATAAAAAATAATCAAATTTCGATATAAATTCAAAAAAAACAATATTCTTCCGATTTAAAAGATATATTCTAAATGTTGTAAGGATAAAAAGTATGATGAAAAAACGGTATTACATTCCATTGGTGGTGGCATTTTTAATATTGCTGATTGTTTCCTGCTTTGGCACAAAGGCTCAATTCCAAGGCAAAGGTAAGAGAGTGCTCCACAGTTCAAGCCAGAGTACCATGCAGCTAAAGAACCAATAGCATTATCCGTTTGACTTGCCTTTTTTAGATTCTTCCCACGCCCGGGCTTCTTCTTCCCTTTCCTTTATGAGAGCCTGGGCTTCTTCATTATTTTTTTCAAGACCGCGTTTAAGTTCATCAATGCCAAAATTCTGGTAGGTTGGACTTGCTCCATTCCATTTTTCTTCTTCCTCAGGCTCAAGTACGGACTGGGGCATTACAGTCTTTTTCTTTTTTTCCTGGGGGAGTTCTTTTGCAAATTTTGCACCGTCTGGAAGCTGACGGGCCACAAAGCTGCTGTTAAGCTTTGGAGCGAGGTTGAATTTCTTTACCGCCCAAACAGTAAGCTTGGAAAAGAAATAGAAATTCAGGAACATTCCGACGACAAAGCAGACCAAAAGGCCCATGTAAATAACGTTGCCGTCCTTGCAGCCCAGCATTTTGCATGCAAACATAAAAATCACTGCAAGAAGTGCAATCGTAGCCACGGTAAGGATTATGTTTACTACCGTAGATACAAGGGTAAAAAGAAGGGTAAATGTATTTTTATTCATTTTTTGCCCCCTTGCGCTTTGAGTTTGAAGGAATATAGAGGACGCAGGCAATTACAAAAAGAATTCCGCAGACAACCACCGCAGTGTCCGCAATATTGAATGTGGGCCACCTTTCAAGTCCAAATAAGTTCCAGAAGTAGCAGCTTATAAAGTCAACGACCCCGTCTGGCCTAAAGAAGCGGTCTATGAGGTTTCCAATTCCACCGCCAAGGATTCCGCAGATGGACCAGCGCTGAAGGTTTGAAAACTCGTTGTTGCGGAAGTAGATTCCGAACACCAGCAGTATGATTATGAAGGGGATTGCCGCAAAGAGGATTGCCCTTAGACTTGTGGGGAGCGATGAGCCCATGCTGAATGCCACGGCCTTGTTGCGCACGTGTATGAACCAGAGGTACTTGCCGCAGACTTGTATCACTCCATCAAGTGAAGTTCCGAGCAGAGGTATGTACTTCACCACAAGGGCTTTTGTTATCTGGTCAACCAGGATTACAAGCGCGCAAAGCGACAAGGGCCACATTTTTTTTGAACTGAGTTTTTTTTCAGGCATCGGATTCCTCGAATATTGTATTATAGAGCCGGCTTCAAAAGTCTGTCTCTGTTTGAAACCGCCCAGATATTATATAGAATAAAATAATTATTGTCGATTACCATAAGGCTTTTGCCCCGGACGAAGGCAAGGTCCTTTCGTTCAGTTTTCCTTGCTTCCAAGGACTTTCGCCGTTATTTCCTGTGTCACACGGATTTTTTCTTCGGCGACAGTTGCAATGTGGCTGGGCATGTAGAGGGAACGGTCCCGTTTTAGCCCAAGGAAGCGGGCAAAGATGGGGTCCGTCTGTTGAACAGGTCCGTAGCCAGGAGTGGGGTTTCCAGGAACATCACCTATGTCAAAGCTGCCAAAAATCAGGTCAGGGCTTGCCGAATGAAGGACAGCTCCACCGTCATTAAGGCCATCGTCAGACAGGGCAAAGACAAAAGTTCCCTTTTTTATGTCCAGCATCTTTGCAAGGGAATTATAGGAATCAAGGAGATTCTGATGCTTTTGCATAGTGGCCTCCTTGTAGGCCTTCTTGTTGTAGAGCTTAGCCCACCGCATAAGGGGCCTTCTGAAAGGCTTAAAGTCCCGCCAATCGTTGAACCAGTGCAGGTCCTCCGGGAAGAAGTCCGCCGCATAGACCGTATAGCCGTCGTGGGCAAGCTTTACAAGTATTGGCTCGTAGTCCTGGATTGCAGAACATTCATTGGGAACAAAAAGCACGATGTTTTCATCCTCTGCAGAAGCTGAATCTCCAGCGGAAGTGGCTGCGTCTTGAGATTTTGGAGAAAGCGCCCGGTACCTTTTTACCAGCGCTGAATTCAGGGCAAAAATTTTGTCGATTCGCTTAAATCCCTGGGAAAAATTGCCGTAAAATGAGTAAGAGGATTCCTCCACATTGAATTTCTTAAGGTTTGCTTTTGACGGCCTGTAGTAAAGCACAAAAACCAGGAGCACTGCCGCAAGAATCAAATTCAATATGGAGCTAAGGACAAAGAGAATGCTGTAGTGGTCAACAACCAGCTTGGCCCTAAAGCGCAAGAGCGAGCGGAAGTTTATTATAAAGGCAAAAATTGAAAGTGCAAGGTTTGCACATTCGATTGGACCGCATCCGAATGCCAGAATGTTCATCAGCGAAACCACTACTGCAATGGACGGAACGGTGGCTATTGGATCCGAGCGGGTATCCTGTATAAAAAAAATGCGCACGCTGGAAATGCCGCAGAGGAGCAAAACCAGGAGTTGGCTTAAAGTTTGGCTTGTCATGATAAGTATTCTAGCGAAAAAATCATAATTCCGCCAGATGTTATTTGAATATTTTAATAATTGTGGTATAGTTAATAAAAGGGGCTAAGCCCCTAAGCATAAGGAAATTAAATGGCACAAGAAAAAAGAATTAAAGTTGACGTAGAAAAAGTCCGCAAGGCCATAGAATCTGGAATTCCGCTAACAGTCACTACTTACACCCTTCCCCACGAAATAGAGGAATATGCGTGTGACATCCTAAAAACCTTTTTGACAGAGCTGGATCAGGCCCAGATGGCAGACAGCCTTATCTACTGCCTAAAAGAGCTTGCCAACAACGGAAAAAAAGCCAACACAAAGCGCGTTTATTTTGAAGAAAAGGGCTTAGACATAAACGACAAGGCTGACTATGAACTTGGAATGAAGAATTTCAAGATGGACACAATGTCCAACATAAACTACTACCTTAACCTGCAAAAGGACAAGGGGCTTTACATAAAAATTTCCATGCAGACCCGCAACAACAAAATCAAGGTGGAAGTTAGAAACCGCGTAGAACTTACGAATTTTGAATATAAGCGCATCCACGACAAGATTACCCGCGCCCAGATGTACAATTCCGTAGAAGAAGGAATCGCATCCCTTCTGGACGACAGCGAAGGTGCAGGACTTGGCCTTGTAATCATGATTCTTGTACTAAAGAAAATAGGCGTTACAGAAGAAAACTACCAGGTTATAAGCGAAAACGGCGAAACCATAACCCGCATGATTCTGCCTTTCAGCGGAAAGTCCACATCCGACATCACAGACATTTCTAGCGAATTTGTTAAGCTCATAGACGGCCTTCCTGAATTCCCGGAAAACATTACGGAAATCAACAGGATAATCAACGACCCCAACAGCCAGATGAGCGACATTGCGCTTAAGATTTCCAACGACGTTTCCCTTACAACCGAATTGCTTAAGCTTGTAAACTCTGCGGCCTTCTCTTTGTCTACGCCATGCCATTCAATTGGCGACGCTGTAAAGCTTGTAGGCCTTAGGGGAATCAAAAACCTTCTATATAGTATTGGCTCCATGAAAGCCCTTACCGAAGATTCCAACGAAGAAATTAAGGCTCTCTGGACCCACGCATACAGGATAGCCTTCTATTCATACAACCTGGCACGCAACTTCCTGCGCACAGACAAAAAATGTGTTGACGACAGCTACGTTTGTGGCCTCTTGCACGACATGGGTAAAATCATCTTTGAGACAGCCCATCCCGAAGTTCTGGACAAAATAAGTGCCATGTGCGAGGAGCGCGGAGTTTCCAAGAACCTCTTTGAGCGTATGTTTGCAGGCGTAAACCACGGAGACGTTGGCTCCCTGATTGCAAAAAAGTGGAACTTCCCGGAAGTAATCATAAATGCAATCCGCTACCACCACGACCCGCTTAGCGCACCGGAGGAATTCCGCAAGATTACTACGCTCATCTACTTTGCAGACATGCTTTCACATTACAGCGAAGGAAACTTTGACTATTCCCTCATTGAACCTTCCGCCCTCAAAATGTTTGGCATTACTAGCGAAGAAGCTCTTAAGGTCTTGGCAGACAAGCTGGACAATTCCTTTAAGAAGGAACAGCACTAAAAGATTCTTTCTTTTCTCTTTTTGGAGCACAGGCCTCGGTTTACTGTGTCCGGCACTCCGTGTCCGGCCAGACTCCTTAGCATTTTCCCCACTTTTCTAAAACAAGCGGCGCCATGGACGGCGCGTCATTTGTTAGTAAAAGAGACTGGCAAGTTTTCTTCAGGAAACTTGTGGGGAAAAATGCCAAGGAGGGCGTTTTTCCCCGCTTTGCAGGGTTCCGCTACCGCTCCATTGCCGTGGTTCGGCCCTTCGACTACGCTCAGGGACCGCACCACGGCAACGGCTACGCCGCCCTTCCAATCGGGGCTAGGCTTGGTTTTGCAAAGACTGCACCCAGGCCTGCATTAGTATTCCAAAGGCAACTCCCACGTTAAGAGAGGCCTTTAACCCCGTCATGGGAATGGTCACATGTCCGTATGTGGCTTTCTTTAAGGCTTCCGGGCTAACCCCAAGTTCCTCAGAGCCTATTATTACAATCCCCTCTTTTGGAAATTCAAATTCCCCAATTGGAGTTCCGCCTGTTTCAAGGACAAAGACCGGCTTGTCTTTTGGCAGTTCATCCAAAGAGCAGCGCTTATAGCCCAAGGTTTCTATGCAGCCCATTGAGCTTCTAACAGCCTTGCTTTGAGCCGGATCCGTGCACTGGGGGGAAATGTAGACTTTTTCGCAGCCCATAGCCTCTGCGGTACGGAAGATGGAGCCCACGTTAAAGGGAGAGCGTATGTCTTCTGCGTAAACACATACTCCGGGGAAGAATTTGCGGTTTTCTACTGTATTGCTTTCTGCTGAATGTGGGGCAATCACCAAGTCCCACTCTGCTGGAAAAGTGCCTATTATGGCCAAAAGTGCGTTTCTTGCCAAGTTGCAGGCCCGCCTTTCGTCAAATGGCTGGGTTTCCAAAAGGGAATTTAGATGGGAATATGCATCTGGGGAAAGCTTTGGGTCTTGGAGCACAATCCGCACAAGGGCTTTTGTGTAGTCAGCACGGCTCATCTTGGCAAAGTTATATTCTGTGCCTTTTTCTGCAATTCCTGCAATGTCGCGCTCAAGTTCACCAAAGCAAAGGGCCAGCTTGCGTCTTTTTTGGCCGGCCCCTAGCTGAAATAGTTTTTCTGGGTCTATCATACCCGCATATTAGTACGCGGTTTTGATTATGTCAAACAGGTCGTCGCTTGTCATGCTGCGCTGCATTGAGTTGATAAGCTCAATTTCGCCTGCATCTTCTGCACAGAGAGAAAGCTGCTCAATGGAAACATTCAGGTCCTTTAGGCGGGCCGGAAGGTTAGCCTTGGCAATGTGCTGCCTTACATACTCTGCAAAAGCCGTAACAGCTTCGTTGTCAGGGGTCTCCTGTGGGCAAGCACGGACTATGCGAGAAAGCTTTGCAAGGCGGTCTGAGCGGAATTTAGCGGCATCTTCTATGATGTGCGGGAACAAGATTGAAGTTGAAAGTGAGCGGGAAATCTTGTAGCGGGCATTAATGCAGAGCGAAAGCAGTGTGCTTGCTCCGATTGAACTGGAAGCGGCTGCCAAAGATGCCATACAACCGGCCTGGCTGTAAAGAACTTCCTGAGGAGTCGTAATTGTAAGAGTTGGCGAACCGTCCATTGCGTAGCTCAAAAGCTCTGCGGATTTTTCTGCAATCATGTCGCTAAAGAAGGTTGCCTTCTGGTTCAAATATGCTTCGGTTGCAAGACAAAGCGTTTCTATTGCCATGGATGCGGTCTGGTTTTCCGTCAAAGTGCTTGTAAGGTTGGGGTCAAAGAGGACAAGCTTGCACAAATTGGGCTGTGTCTTAAGAATCTTTACCTTTGAAGAGCGGGCATCATTTATTGTGATGCAGCTTGTAAAGATAAAACTGTCGCGCATTGTGGTTGGAACTGCAACAAGAGGAAGCGGGGCTGTGGTGGGCATTGTTCCGTCCAAAAAGTCGTAGAGCTCGTGGGTTTCATGGTAAAGGGAGGCTACCGCACGCGCTACATTCAAAGTCTTTGCACCGCCAACCGCAATTATGCAGTGAACGTGGGCTTCGCGGGCAAGACGCAGCGCATCAGCAACAACCTGGGTGTCTGCGCCCTCAGGAATTTCGTCAAATGTAAAGAAGTCTATTTTGCGGTCTGTTAAAGTGTTGGTGATTTTTTCTGCATTGCCGACTTGCTTTAAGATTGGGTCTATTATAACCATGAATTTGCTGCCGTAGTCGCGGATATACTGTCCAAGGCGGCTGGTTGTATAAGAGCCCAGTACAATGTTCGGTTGAATCCTAAAAATAAAATCAGACATAATTAACTCCCACATAATTTATCGATATTGTCAGCGGTTCGTCAAACGCGGAAACCAATTTTGTGTTCCACTCCCGTTGCACACCAAATTGGTTTCCGCGTTTAACACCTAGCAAAACCATACTCAAAAAATATTCACATAGGTATAGGAAAAAAAAAGACGGAAACAAGTTCCGCCTTTTATCTAGTGAATAAGTCAGCCGTACAAAGTCTTAGCCCTGACGGCTGCTTTTTAAATAAACGCCGGAGATTACAGGCCGTATGCGCTCAAGATACGATCTGCCGTGGCTGCGATGGTTGCATCGTTAAGATAGTTCGGATCCTGAATCTTAAGTTTAACCTGCTCAACTAAGTCCTGGCGAACATCCGGTGTTTCCTCTGCGACCTGGTGCATGTAGTATGCATCAGCCATAGCCTTTGCCTCTTCAGAAACATTGATTTCATCGGGTGCAGACTTTGCATTGCTTACAGCTGCAGCCCTCTTTGCGTTCTGAAGATTGTTAACCGGGTTAATCCCGTAAACCTTGTCTATCATCATAATTAACCTGCCTCCTTTTTATTATCGGAACTGACTTCTAAAAGTTTAGCACTTTTGCTTTAAAACTACGCTATTTATAGTGTTTCTCACTCGCCGTCAGCCTCATTTTCCGCTTTTGAAGTTGCCTTGTTGCCGGAAATAAAGACCGCAAATTCACCCAAAACCTTGCTTCTGGACGAATAATCCTCATAAATTTCCTTGGCAGTGCCGTCATTTATCTCTTCGTGAAGCTTTGTAAGCTCCCTGCCAACAACAATGCGCCTTTCACCGTCAATTTCCGCTATGTCTGCCAGCAATTTTACCACGCGGAAGGGGCTTTCGTAAACAATGCAAGCCGCAGGAGTGCCCATAAGCTCGCGCAAACGGCTTCTTCTTCTGCCTGGCTTGGGCGAAAGAAAGCCTTCAAAGACCAGAGTCTTGCCGCCGGAACCAGCCACGCTTGCCAAAGTTGCAAATGCGCTTGGCCCCGGAATTGGTATTACCCTGTGGCCAGCACTGCGGGCTTTTTCTGCAAGAACCGCCCCCGGATCGCTTATGCCCGGAGTGCCCGCATCGCTTGCATAGGCCACCTTTTGCCCCTTGTCCAGCATCTGTATAATCTTTTCCGAAGCAAAGCCTTCGTTCTGCGCACGGCAGCTTACCAAAGGCTTACGGATTTCAAAATGCGTTAAAAGCTCAAGGGTGTGGCGGGTATCTTCTGCCGCTATAACATCCACAGACTTGAATGTTTCCAGCGCACGGAAGGTAATGTCGCCAAGGTTTCCTATTGGAGTACCCACAATGTATAATTCAGACACAAATATATAATACAGGTAAATCTAAATTCTTTCAATACTTAAAGATGTAAGGCATTATATTTTAATTGAACTTTGCCAGAAGTATGCTATACTTTTAATTGAAAGAAAAAAGGAGGCTAAAAAATGCCTATAAACCAGCATACTTCTACCCCGCAAAAACGCCTTGAAAGCCTTATGACGGCACGGCTCGAACCCGGAGCAGACAAAGAAAAAATAGACAAGCGCATCTGGGATTCTTTTGGCGAAAAATGGTGCGTCATGTTCACCGACCTTAGCGGCTTTTCCAGGGGGACGGAGAAGTTTGGAATCATCCACTTTATGCAAATCATTTTTGAATCCGAGCGGCTTATCCTGCCGATTATTGAAGACTTTGACGGATTTTTGATTAAGAGCGAGGGGGACAGCCTGCTTGTGCTATTCAAGCGCCCCGAAAAGGCACTTTTGTGCTGCAAGAAAATCCACGCGATTCTGCATGAATACAACAAGACAAAAAGCGAGGAAGAGCAAATCCTGCTGTGCGTTGGGCTTGGCTATGGCGACATTCTGAACATTGGCTTTGCGGATGTTTTTGGCGCAGAAGTGAATGCCGCAAGCAAACTTGGTGAAGACACGGCAAAGTCTTGGGAAATTCTTGTAACCGAAAACGTAAAAGATGAAGTTGAAAAGCTTTCCGGAGACAAGGACCTGTCTTTTGACTTTGAGCAGATTGATTTTGTTCCGCCCGGAGCCAAGCGGGCCTACAAGGTGACGGTTTAAGACAGCAGGCGTTGTCCGCACGCTACGCGTGCTATCGAGTTACTTCGTAACTCGCGGATTTATATTCTAACACCAATCCCCCTTGGGGCGTTGCGGGGCTTAGCAAAGGGATTGTCCCGCAGAGGGGGTAGGCGGAAATGAGGAGCGTGCGCATGCATGCGACGAATTGTAGCCGAGGGGGAGACTTCCCCCCCCCTTACTAAGAAAAATAGAAGGGGGTATTCAAAGTAAGTCTTTGAGCATCCCCTTTTTGTTGTTTAAAGATTAATGGTGGAACAAGCGAACGCCGGTAAAGGCCATGACCATGCCGTACTTGTCGCAGGCCTGGATTACGTTGTCGTCACGGATTGAACCGCCGGGCTGAGCTATTACCTTTGCACCGCTTCTGTGGGCACGCTCAATGTTGTCTCCAAACGGGAAGAAAGCGTCGCTTCCAACGGCAACATCAGTGTTCTTTGCTATCCATGCCTTGCGCTCTTCTTTTGTAAAGACGGCCGGCTTTTGGGTAAAGAAGTTCTGCCAAACTCCTTCTGCAAGAACGTCATCGTAGTCGTCGCTTGTGTAAACGTCGATTGTGTTGTCGCGGTCTGCTCTCTTTATGTCGCTCTTAAAGGGAAGGTTCAAGACCTGGGGACTCTGACGCAGCCACCATTTGTCTGCCTTGTCTCCTGCCAAGCGTGTACAGTGGATGCGGCTCTGCTGACCGGCACCAATACCGATTGCCTGTCCGTCTTTTACGTAGCATACGCTGTTTGACTGGGTGTATTTTAGGATAATAAGGGAAATAAGGAGATTGTCGCGCTCTTCTTTGCTAAGGGTCTTGTTCTGGGTAACGATGTTCTTAAGACATTCATCGTTAAGCTTGATAAAGTTGTGCCCCTGTTCAAAGGTTACGCCAAAGACCTGCTTGCGCTCAAGGTCTGCCGGCTTGTAGGCAGGGTCAATCTGGAGGACGCAGTAGCCGCCCTTCTTCTTTTCCTTAAGGATTTCAAGGGCATCGGCATCGTATGCGGGGGCAATGATTCCGTCGCTCACTTCTTTTTTGATGAGCAGGGCAGTTGCCTTGTCGCACTTGTCGCTAAGGGCAATAAAGTCTCCAAAGGAAGACATTCTGTCTGCACCGCGGGCACGGGCATAAGCACAGGCAAGGGGAGAAAGCTCTGCGTCTGAATCCACAAAGTAAATCTTTTTAAGGGTGTCGGAAAGGGGTCTTCCAACAGCAGCTCCGGCTGGGGAAACATGCTTAAAAGACGTGGCGGCAGGAAGCCCGGTTGCTTCTTTTAGCTCTTTTACAAGCTGCCAGCCGTTAAGGGCATCGAGCAAGTTGATAAAACCGGGTTTGCCGTTTACGACTGTAATGGGCAAATCGCCTTCTTCCATAAAAACCCGCGCAGGCTTCTGGTTGGGGTTGCATCCGTACTTTAATTCAAGTTCTTTCATGGCATGATTGTACAATATTATCGGGGGATTTGCAATTAAGCAGAAAGGAAATCAATTTTGCATAAAAAAATATCGCGGGAACGGATTTCCGTGATTTGTAAAGCGTGCGCTTTGCGAGCCTAGTGTACACTAGGCTAAGGAACTTGACTAAGTTCCTTAGCGCGAAAATCTCCCTACGGTCGATTTTCGCGCTAAAAAAAATTTTGGAGGAATGTTATGAAAAAACATCTCTTAGGCCTTTTGGCTCTGTTTATGCTTCTTGCACTTTCTGCATGCAGCTCAGGATCTTCATCAAGTGATGACTCATCAAGTGATGATGTAGCTACTATTCCAAACGGATATTATGTTTATTTCGAGGGAGAAGATGCGTACGCTTATATAAACATAAGCGGCTCATCCATGGCATTTTATGAAACCAATTTATCCGGTCAGTGGGTCACCTCGGACGAAACTTGCTCCCATTCCCTTAGTGGCAACAAAATAATGGTTGAAGGTGTTCAGGTAGGAACATACGACAGCTCTTCCAGGACTATCACCTTTACTGAGGGGGGAAACTCAATGACTCTTGTATACAGAGCCACTCTGCCTGCAGCAGCCTCTATTGAACTTGCAAGATAAGGGTATCTTTCTATAACACGGGCGGGGACACTGGTTTGTATAACGGTGTTCCCGCCCGTACTATTTGCTAATCCGTATATTCGTAAGGGCGCACTGGTCACCGGTAAGAGATACATAGACTTCCGGGAAGTCTTCTTTTAGAACGGTGTCGCTCCTTATGCAGATTCCGGAGTTTTCTGTAACAAGGGTAATTTTCCTTCCTGTGCGGTGCAAGCTTATCGTACAGTCAATGCCCCTGCGGTTTGCCTCTTTCCATTCATTCCAACCTTCAAAGAGGTCGCTCTTATTTATGACGATTGTATTCGTTGCATTGGCATCTGAATCCCATGTTTCGCCGTCAAGACGCACAAGTACAAATTCATGGAAATTCTTTCCCCTAACCTTTTTGTCATCGGAATAGAAAAGTGAAACAAAGGGACAGTGCCAGATAAGCCTTGCGGTATCAAAGCTCTGGGAGTGGAAGCTAATCTTCATTCCGTCTTTTACCGGGAAGGCTTCGCTTGCGGCAGTACGCCATCCGTTAATCTGGACATTGGGAATGTCTCCTTCAGGCCCATTTATATAGGAAATTTCCGGTGCAATGCGGGGAATAAGCCCTTCATTTGCGGGGGCAGCCTTGTTTTCTATCTGGACATCGGAAATAAAGCAGTTTTCCCCGGTAATAGAAAGATAGGTCCAGCGGGCAATGTACTGAAGGGCAATAACGGTTTTTACAACCTGGAACTTGTTTGCAAGGGTAATCATAACGTGGTCTCCCTGACGCACAGCCTCAATGTCCCAGTCTATACCCTTTTTGTATTCCGTAGGCCAGTCAGGCTCTTCCGCAAAAAGTTTCTTCACATCACTTTCTATCTTGCGGGCGGTTACACATTCAGTCTTTCCGTCCAGGCGGATTGTAGCATATTCAAGATAAAGCAAATCCTTGCGCTTAAATTCCGTCTCGTGAACCCTGGCATCAAGCGAGTCAAATAGAATTAGAGTTGGAATTGAATTTTCAGACGGCACATCTCCTGTTGCCCTGCTCCTAAGGTGTATCCTTGTAATGGAGTCGGAAACAACAATACCCTCAGACTTTTCCTGCCGGAATCCAGTGCAGTTGAGTTCATTCTTACCCGCAAGCTCGCGCACTTCCTGCTGCTCCTTCATCTTGTATTCGGAGTCCAGGTCAATCAGGTGAAGCATTAGCTTTGCATACTGGGGGTCAAACTGGCTGTCCATTCCCTTTACAATTTCTTCCCTAACCTTCTGCTGGGGAATTGGGTCGCGGTAGCTGCGCTTGGAAGTCATTGCGTCATAGGCATCGGCAACGGCTATAATGCGCGCAATGTCTGGAATGTCCGTACCCTTTAACCCTTCCGGATAGCCGCGTCCGTCGTAGCGCTCATGGTGGTAATGGGCACCAATGCTAAGGTAGGGAGACTCCCCAATGCTGGAAAGAATCTGGTTACCCATAACAGGGTGCTTCTTTATCTCGGCAAATTCCTCGTCGGTAAGCCTTCCTTCCTTGTTGATTATGTTCCTTGGAACACCGATTTTTCCTATGTCGTGAAGAAGGCCTGCATAGTAAATCTCGTCGCACTCTTCCTTTGACTTTCCCGCAAGAATTGCTATCTGCTTGGAATACTCTGCCACGCGGGTAGAGTGTCCGTGGGTATACTTGTCCTTTGCATCGATTGCAGTGGCAAGGGCTTCCGCAGTCTGCTCAAACAAGGTGTGCATCTTGTGCTGTTCCTGCTCCATAAGCTCAAATTTGAGCTTGTTGGCCTGCTCCACGGTCTTGTTCATGTCTACAATCACAAAAATGTAGAGCAAAATTACAAGGCCTACAATCGTAAGGTTCTGCAAAGAAATTCCGTATGCAAAAAACTGAACTACAATGGAAAGGATTGGCCCAAGGTCAAACAAAATAATCGGAATCCATACAAGTGGCCTAAGCCTGCTGCGGTACTGTACAATAACGGAAAACTGCATCAGAAGGCATATATATGGAATTATGTAGCAGACAGGAAACCACTTGTTGCGGTAATAGCGGTTGCATTCATCAAAGGCATAGTAAAGGCCGGTAAACTGGTTAACAACCAAAAGGACTGCCCCAAGGGCAAGAAAAATCCCCACGGCATAAAGCCTTTTTGGAGCTTTAGGAAGATTCCCCTCGCGCAAGTACAAATCGATAAGGTACAAATCAAAAAAATATATAAGGAAAAGGGAAAGAAAAAAGACCATAAAGTTGGAAATTCTAACCGCCCACCAGCCAAACTGCGAAAGGTCTCCGCGGAAAATATAGGCATAGCGGTCCATCATCAGCAAAATTGCCGCCCCCAGCTGTATAGAAACTAAGTACATCCTCCTCTTTTTGGGCATGGATTTTGTCAGAAAACTCAAAATTGCAAGAATACAGCAGCTGCCACTCAAAAAAAGCATGATGCTAAGCTGATTTTGCCTTAGAAATTCCAATTCTATTGTCTCCTAAAACACTCCTATGTTATCAGATTTTTTAAAGCTTGCATATTGCTTTTGCCGAATTTGAACAAGTTGAAGATTCTCTGGGCGTACCTTGAAGCTGCGCTGGGCGTCCCTGGAAGATTCTCTGGGCGTTCCCCGCCTAAAGGCGGGTCGGGCTTTCCGGGGTTTCGTCTTTCGGCTCCATTGCCTGACGGCAACGGCTGCGCCGCCCCTACAATCCCTAACGCACCCCCTGTTTATTCCCACAAATGACGATTGATGGGAATAATAGGGGTGGGGATCTAAGACTTCTAAAACACTATATCTAGCGTGAGCAAAACTATCTCTTTCATCAAAAAAGAATTCATTTACCTTTGGAATAGTTAATTTTCTCACCTTCCAAATAAGTATCATGGAATTCAATTAGTCCATTGTTTACTCGACATTGATATAAACGTAAATGGGTTGTATTTAAGGAATCAGTAACAGTATATATTGCAATATGGCCATTATATTTTTTTTGTCTGGAGAAGGAAATTATGTATTTCATAATATCATCAGTATTGAAATTTTGTTTTTCAGAAATTGAATAACCTTTCTTTTCCAGTCCTTCCTTATAAAAAAAATACTGTCAGCAGCACATTCATTCTCAGGAAGAGTAGCAATATTGATTATTATATTCTCCTTTTTAACCACATAGTGGCTTTCAGATATTTCTTCCCAAACATTGTCTTCAGGAATAAAAAGAAAGATAAAACATGCTACTCCTAAAATTATTAAAACTATACCTAAAATACTTTTACTTTTTTTCTTTTCAAAGTTTTTTTTGGCATTAAAAATGAACAAAATCCCGCATATAAAAAATGATAAGCCAGTTAATATATATCTAACATTTTCCATCAATACTATCCTCAATTCTCTTTTGGTTTGTACAAGTTGTAATAATATTCTGCTCTCTTCTGTATTTCTTTTTTTTGTTTGATTTGCTGTATTGATTCGCCTACTTCTTTAACGGTATCAAAAATTGCATTGCTTTCTGATATTCCACTTCCCGCATTATCTAGGGAGTTTATGATTTTTCCGACAGATGAAATTACTTTTCCTCCATTTGCTGGTATAGCTATTTTTTTTATTACCTTGTAATCAATTACCGTATCTGCAAGGTTTGCAATAGCTCCTGCCAATTCCTGTTTTTGTTTATCGAAACCTGCCTTTTTTACAATAAAAGCTGTAACCTCTGGAATTGTACCGTTCCACTCATCATTTTTTGCAGCTTTAACCATTCCTGAAACTCCATCGATAAAATTGTATGTGCCATCAATTACAGCATATGTTGTAGTTCCTGCAGATAATCCTGTTGACAGGAGTCCGCCTACAATTTCAATTATCCCTCCACAAGCCTGAAGCGTCGAAAAGAAAAATGCTTTTTTGTTAACCCTTCCATCCGGGTCTATATAGCGTACCGGATTATTTGCCGCGTATGCATACAAACCGCCATATGTGGGACGAACTCGTCATTTCTGCTGGTTTTAGACTGAATTCAGTCTAAAAAACTCATCTTTTAGTTTTCCTCCTGCAAATTTTCTGGCAGAAAACAGTGAAAACATATGTATTTCCACTGTTTATCTGTCATTTTAACACATTTTTCTTTCTCCGCCATCAAATTACAATTTGTGGAAGGAAGCTATTTTATTGATGATATCTTTTTACTTATCTGTTCTTTTAAATCATTATCTATACTATCACGTTTTTTGAAAATATCCATAGAAAGCCTGTCAGTAATTATAATATTCTTCTTATTTGCCACGTCTATAATGTACTTAAAATCTCCAGTTTTAGGATATTCATCTGATGGAAGTAATAGTGAAAAAACACAACCGTTTACACCATTTAATACAATTTTATTATCAATGATAATAGAAATAAACAATTTACCATCTCTAGAATTCTTATATTGTTCACCTAATTTCAGAGTATCAAATTTCTCTTTCAAAATAAAAACTTGACTTCTTTTATTAAATTCTTGAATTTCAGAGAAATCAATTTTTATGTAATTTGTGAACTTTTTTTTGCATTCTATGAAATCATGATTAGTCAAATAATCTATAGATAATTCTGGATTATAATCCCAAAAAATAATACAATTTTGTTTATTCTCCTTTGCAAACATTATAAAAACTCCAATTAATAGAAAAAATAAAATTGTTATCTTAATTCGTTTATAGCCCATCATAATATAAATCACCTCTTTGAGTTTTTGTATTGTATGTCTTTTCGTAGTGTTTTAGTTGCTTCTCTGCATAATCTGGAACAGAAAGCTTTTTATTTCTATTATATTTATCATAAAAACCTTGAATATGCAGGTTTTCTTGAACATTTCCATTTTCATCATAACCGGACAGTATTCCTGATTCTGGGAAGTCAGGAAGATTATCAAGAGGATTTTGAAAGTTTTTCCAAGCTTCAAATTTTGACAGACCAGAGTTTTCCCCTTCATGATTATATATTGGATCAACTACATAGATTTCACCATTCATTTCTACGCATGCAGCTATATGATAGTTAAACCGTTTGTCGCTATTAGGCATTTTAGGATGGTTAACATATGCATAATTAACTTTATATCCTTTTTCACGTAAGTAATCTGCAATAATACATGCTCTGGCAAAACATCCGTTTCTTCTTAAATGTTCAGCAAAATGTATATCTCTATTACCAGCCTTGCCAGTTGATTTTATTGTTTTTGCAATAACTATTAACTCAGCAAATTTTTGCCTGTTGTCAAGTATTTTTTGGACGTCACTTGGAAGTCCATGAAGTCTTCCATCCGGGTCTATATAGCGTACAGGATTATTTGCCGCGTATGCATACAAACCGCCATATGTGGGAACTGTAAGGGCGCTGCTTAATTTACGTCCGTTTTATGTCAAAGAACAAATACCTTCATTTCTTCCGAATGTATTCTAGCAAATTTTTTGGAGGCTAGTCAATTTTTAGCCCGGAAAAGTGGAAAAATTTGCAAATCCCATTTTTCCTATTCGTAACAACTGGAACATAAAAAATTATCATAATAAATAAGTTACTAAACTAATATTCTTCATAGAGGCCTCTAAAAATTTAATAGTCTTTATGCTCTTTTTGTAACCGGAATTGTTATTATTAAGTTGCAAAATTTATTTTTTGTTTTTTTTTATAAAACAAAATTGTGCGTTTAAAATAACTATTAAAGCAAATGTTGAATAAATTAAATCTAAAATATTACTCTTTGAAACATAATTTAAACAGTTCTTTAAATTAATTATACAAATGTAAATAATAACTAAATCAAATAAACACCAAAGAGAAAAAAGTATTTTTTTCATTCTAAACTCCTTTAATAATAACAATCCATAATAGCATCAGCTGTAGATGCAGTTTGACACAAATCAGATATCCATTGATATGCTGTTTCTCCAATTGTTGCAATAATACTTTCTTTATTTAATTTAAGAGCTTTTTGTAATGTGGTTAACATTTTGGGATCTTTTGATAATAAAGCACTAATTTCCTTATCCATACCTGCAGATAATGCTAACCCAATAGTCATATCAATCGTATCACCAACAGCACCTGCCATTTTTTTAAATTGTTCGCTTCTATAGCTATAACCATCTAATGATTTTATCAAATATGCTATTCCATAGAGGACAGCTCCAGGAGCTGAATTTGGAAACATACTATCAACATAATCAGCTTTATCATTACCTTCAAATTCTGCAATTATTGAAGTGGTTAAAATTTTTACTAACTTCCAACTAGCATTTGCAGATCCCTGTACAACCATAGCTGTACTTATCCCACAAGTAACTTCGAAACTAGCCAGTCCTGTTGCTATTTCAAGTACATCAAAGCCAATTCCAATAAGTTCATCTTTATTTCTTTTCCACCACCTAAAATCAAAAACCTCCCTTCCATCCGGGTCTATATAGCGTACCGGGTTGTTGGCCGCGTATGCATACAAACCGCCATATGTGGGAATCCAGACGGCTGGCTGTAGCTAAAGGAAGCCTATTTATACCTGCACGGAAATTTCAAAGAGCAATCTGCTTGCATTATAGCATGTTTTCTTTCGGTTTGCCACAAAATTATTGTATGAGACTTGTTCTACAAACGAATGCCGTTTTTTAGCTAACATCAACCACTAAATCATATAATTTCTTTGGCTAGGCGATTCCCAGCTCTTTTTTTAATGCGATTTGTGTTATTGCAGAAACATTCAGTTTTGCGATTGTTGCCATATCGTCCAGCCATTGCGGAAGCGTAATATTGCGCCGAACGCTCTTTGACTTTTCCCTTAATCTAAAAGCGTTCAGGTCAACATCCACAAGGGAAGCAAAAGACTTTCCGCTATCAAAGAACGGACTTTCTTTCAAGTCAATTTCGTCAATTCTTTTTGCAGCCGGCATTTCAGAATCCTTCTTGTCAAAAAGGGCATTGCAAATATAATCTTTTGCCATTGCAATAGCATCTGCAATATCCTTTCCTTCTGTCATTCCGTTTATGTCAGGGATATACACAAGGATTGGATTTTTTTTATCGTTTGTCTCTGTAAAAATAGCCGGATAAATAGCGTTCATAGAATTACTCCTTACAAAATAGTTTACAGGTTCCATTTCCTTATAATGGCTTTGGCAAGCAGTTCGTTTATCTCGGTGTGGCGAGGGATCTGTTCTTCATCCTTGTCCCGCTTGTAAACATCATGTTTCCCGCCGTGCCTTACAAAAACAAAACCTGCTTTTTCAAGCCGCTTAACCAAATCCTTTCGTTTCATAATTCTATTATACACACTGTATACACATTGTCAATGACAATTCTGCCAACGCTTGCCTGTTCCGGCATATGCCTATTTGACGCTGGAATGGCATGTATTTTTACAATCTGCAAAAACGCTATACATAGCGTAGAGGAAAATAGCGCTTTAGCTTACAGACGCTTCCAGCTTCGCAGGGAAAAGGCACTCCGGCAATTTTGCAAAATATTTTTTCTCTGTGGCCAAGCCACATGAACAGCCTTGAACAGCATTTACTTGTATATCAAAACCTCCCAATCAGCACAGCTTTACGATGAACACATCAAGGAGGAATTTTTCCATTAACAAATTGCGAACTAAATTTGACACAATCGCTATATGAAAACATTTCATTTGAATTTATTGATGTTTTTCTTATCGTTTAATACATATGCGTACTTTATCGTAAAAATGTAAAAATTTACAAGGTTTCTCCTAATTCGCTTAAGATTTCTACAGCATGCTTTTCACCATTAGAAGCAGCTTGTTTTAGATAATAAACGGCTTCTTCTTTGTAACTATTTTCATATAATTCCAATAAGTAAAATGCATAATGATATTGGCATGCCGAGTTGTCATTATCAGCTCCTTCCTTATAATAGACCAACGCTTTTTCTATTTCACAAAGATACATACTGTAATACTTGGCGACACGTAATGAAGCTTCTCCATCTCCATTATGACTTTGAATTATACAATCATTTAATTCTGATTCTGTAAGATTATACACACTGTTCATTGCAATCATCTCGTTACCTTGTCTCGATGCACAAATACATAAGCAGCCTATCATAGTGATTGTTAAGCATACTAAGAATATTGTTTTCATTTTTTTCTTCCAGTAAAAGTTTTCCATTCGCCTTGATTTTTGACAGTAATTTTATCACCGTCTTCATTTTGCTTTTCCTCTAAATCGTAAATCTCCAATGAACCATCTGAAGATATCCATAATGTTTTTGAAGGAGCGATAACTTTTGTTCCTGCCCCCATTTCATCCGCCAGATTTTGTGCAAAACCATCATTTCTCTTTCCGGTACTACAAGAGAGCAACTTAATTGTCATTCCTGCTGAGTAGTTTTTATCGTTTTTAATTAATTCTGCAACCTTTTTTGCAGAAATTGAAGTTGCTGTATCATCTTCAATTATGTATACATTTCCATGTCCTCCTATAATAAAGGTTTTGTCATTTAAGGGGTTTTTAACTTTCTTAGCGTATTTGTAGATTTTGTGGTCTTTTGGAAAAAGATTAATATCTACACCTTTTTTAGATTTGCGATTAACATCTGGATTAGAAGTTTTTGCCGATGTTCTTTCTTTTTTTCCATCTGCGGTTTGTCTATCACTCGTTGTTAATCCCGTTGGGTCTATATAGCGTACCGGGTTGTTTGCCGCGTATGCATACAAACCGCCATATGTGGGACTGATTTTACGTCCGTTTTATGTCAAAAATCACATTCCAGCATTTCCTTCCGAGTATATTTTAGCAAATTTTTCCCCGAGAGGGGCTATTTTCTGTAAAAAAAACACTATTTCAATATTAGCCTTTTTATATCCTCCCTTATTTCTTTATTTGAGAATCGTTCAAAATTAAAATAGCAGGGGGTAAAAGTTTTTTTTGAATTTTTCTCTTGAATACTTACTATATGCTTATTCCATTCATTGGGAGCAACAGAATTCTGCACAAGGAATTTAGATCTGTTTTTATCATTATCAAGTATTCTTAAAAACTCTTCTTCATCATAATCAATAATTTTCAACATGCTTTTACTTAATGAACTTAAAAGCCTTTCTACAAAACCTAGTATCCACCCCTGATTTGGTGCCCATGTGTTAAAAGCAAAATCATCATCAGTATTCGGGTAATCATAATAGCGCATTGGCATAAACTGCAATGGCGCTTCATGAGGTAAAGTTTTGTACCCAAAAAATGTTAAAGCTGGTGAATTGTATTCATAAAAAAAATTAATACATCCTTTCGTTGCAGAGTTGCGGTCTGCTTTATATCCATTCAACATAAAAAACTGTTTAAAAATTTTGCCAATGTATTTATTAACAAAAAATATTTCTTCAGGTGTTAATTCTTCTTTCAACAAGTCAATATGCATAAGAATATCCTCAGGGCATTATTATAGCTGCAGGAATTAATGGCGGTGCAAAAACAGAGGCCGCCATTATTTTTGCAATTTTCCATGCAAAATATATACAAACTCCACCACCAACTGCAATTCCTGCTGATTTTGCAAAATTTTTTGCGCTTTCTTTTTGCTCGTCAGTCATTGGAACTGGTACTGCGTCAGGTTTTATTGTATAAGCGTTATATAAAACTATACCAGGAATAGGAGAATAAATATCCATGTAAATATTCTTCAATCCCGTGATAGGCTCTCCCTCTATAATTGTTCCCAAAGAAGGTCCAGCTTCTGCATCTACTCCTTTTGCGTTTGCCAATGCTATATAAAGGGAAACATCCTTTTGTGCCAGTGAAACATCATGTCCCGGTTTCATTTCCCATATTAACAAAGTTGTCCCTGTTGGTTGTTGCCAATCAGGACGTTTTCTATTTATTTTACTAGTTCCATCAGCCGTAAACATTCCTTTGTTGTGGATAGGCATAACTCCTGTTTGCTTATATATAGCAGCATCAACAATAGGATATGCAGTATTATGTGCCAGTGTACCGATTCGGCCCGTCAATGGCACAGGAATTTTTTCAGTCCTTCCATCCGGGTCTATATAGCGTACCGGGTTGTTGGCCGCGTATGCATACAAACCGCCATATGTGGGACTAGCAGGGGCTTTCTGCCAGTTTTATGCAAGCTTTTCCTGTCTTTTCTTTGCCTCCTAGCCTATTTTGTTATATCCTACCAGAAAAATTCTTTTTTGCATAGGAATCTGGGTACTGACCTAATTCAGAAGCTCGATTTCAAACACAAGCTTATCAAAATTAGTGTTTCTACCTGTATCATTACAGCGATATCTATAGATATTTCCTTTTTGCTCAAGAATCATTCCGCTATAATCCATTTGAGAATATTTTTTCATTGATCCCAGTTCATTTCTCTCAAATATATTGTATACACTCAAATACCCTCCATCTGATGAACACTCTATTTCGAATTCTTTAGGGCATTCATCTTCCCACAATTCAAAAGCTCTTCCCGAAACACCGTTTGTGGTTAATGTCCCTTTACCAGCATCTATGGCAATCCTAATACCCTGTCTATTATCAGAATTAACACTTATAAATCTAACCTTTACAAGTTGCTTTTTCTGAATAGACAAAACTTCCCATTTTATTATCTCTCTTTCAACGTCCCCAAATTCATTGTTATATGTTCTTTTCTTTCCAATCCAGTCTGGCAATTTTTGACTCATTTTATTCTCCTGTCGGTCTCGGACCTGTATAAAATCTGTGTGGATCTATTTCCGCATGTTTCCATGGCGTAATTATCAATACATCTTTATGTATTCTTCCCAAGTGTCGGGGTATTTTTTCTTTATCAGTCTTTCTACATCAACAGGAATTGGTTCTGCATAGTAATCAATTCCCTGATTTTTAAATTCCTTTACAATTTCCATTTTTATTTTATACTCTTCTGAATCCAATGGAAAAATCCACCATCGGCGAAGTAAACCAACAGTTTTTAAGGGGATATTTTCATCATAATTAAACGAATAATCATCCGTTACATTTGCCTTTAAGTCAACAATTAAATATCTTGACATTTCTATATCCTTGACCCTCAAAGCCTCAATAGCTGCAGTCTCTCCATCAACATTCTTTAAATTTATATCTGCATGCCCTTTTTCAACAAGGAGCCTGGCCTTTTCCATGTTAATCTTTTTATCAGGTATATGCATTGACGGAAGCATCATCAGAGGTGTCGTTCCCTCAATGTAAAATTCGTTAACAACACCATTAGAATCCAGTGGAACGGATTTTAAGGAAATGTCAGTATCCGCTCCGTAGTCAAGCAGAATCTTTACAAAATCAGGGGGAATTTCCCCATAACAGCAGGCCATAAACAACGGAGTTTCTCCACCTTCTGGACATTGTATGTTAGGATCCATTCCGCATTCCAGCAGAGCTTTCATGGATTTTAGTTTTAAGCATCTTACAGACCAGTGCAGGAGTGTGTAATGATTTGAATTGTCCACTGCATACATCTGCTCAGGATTTTTTCTGCATATTTTTTTTATTCTCGAAACATTTTCTGTCTGGACAGCTTTTGCCAATTCCAAGGCATCTGTATTACTAAAATTATCCGTTATGTTACGAGAGAAAAATATTGTCCGTGAACAGCCGGAAAATATGAAAATACACAATATAAAAGAAAACAAATAAATCTTTTTAATCATCATTCATAACCTACCATTTGTAATGAAAAAATAACAGAATCCATTGAATGCCAATCTACGGCAATGCCAATTTTTGATTTGCTAATTGCAGGCGGATGGGGCAAGAACGTCAATTTATCAATGGGTTTAGAAAATGGACCAAATATTCCAAATAGCATATCAAACACGGCAGGGATTGTAGGGGCGCGAAGCGTTCGCGGCTTGTCCGCGAATGAAGGGGGATTGGGGCCCCCGGAACCCCGGAAAGCCCCTTGCAAACAAAAGCGCCGCAAAGAGCAATCCGGTCATCAGATTTTTTTATGCGTAGATTGGGCGTACGTTGATTACGCCTTCTTTTTTGTTAAGGGCTTCCAGTGTAGCTTCGTCCACCTTTCCGTCCACGTCGATAAGGCAGTAGGCAATGTCGTTGCGGTTCTGGTCAACCATTCCACTGATGTTGAGCTTTGCCTCACCCAATACGGATGTGAACTGGGCAATCATGTTGGGAACGTTTTTGTGGGCAATGCAGAGGCGGGTTCCGTTTGCAGGGATTTCTGAATCCATCTTGCACTTTGGGAAGTTTACGCTGTTCTTGATTGCACCTGTTTCCAAGAAATCGCGCAGCTGCTGAACGGCCATTACAGCGCAGTTGTCTTCTGCTTCTGGAGTTGAAGCTCCAAGGTGAGGCATACAGATTACGTTGTCGTTGTTCAAAAGTTCTTCTGCTGCGAAGTCTGTTACCATGCAGGCAATTTTTCCGCTCTTGATTGCGGCAAGAACATCTTCGTTGTTTACAAGACCACCGCGGGCAATGTTGATGATGCGCACACCGTTCTTCATGTTCTTGATTGTGTTTGCGCTGATTGTGCCCTTTGTGTCGGGAGTTTCGGGAACGTGAACCGTGATGTAGTCTGCCTTTGCAAAGAGGGTGTCCATTGTCTCTGCGTGCTTGATTGCACTGTTAAGCTTCCAAGCGGCATCTACGGAAAGGAAGGGGTCGTAGCCGATTACGTTCATGCCAAATTCAATTCCAAGGTTTGCAACCATTGCACCGATTGCGCCAAGGCCTATAACACCAAGAGTCTTTCCCTTAAGTTCCTGGCCAATGAAGTTCTTCTTGCCCTTTTCTGCAAGGCCTGCAATTTCTGCTCCCTTACCGGCAAGTGTATTTGTCCACTTGTTTGCGGCAATAACAGGACGGCTTGCCAAAAGAAGGGAAAGCATTACAAGTTCCTTTACGGCATTTGCATTTGCTCCAGGTGTGTTGAATACAACAACGCCCTTCTGGCCAAGTTCCTTGAATGGAATGTTGTTAACACCGGCACCTGCCCTTGCAATTGCCTTTACGCTTGGGTCAAGTTCCATGGAAAGCATGTCGTGGCTGCGGACAAGAATTGCGTCCGGCTTTACAATTTCGCTTGCAATCTCATAGTCATCACGGGGAAAGTTGTCCAGTCCCTTTGCGCTTATTCTGTCCAATGTCTGAATTTTATACATATAAGTGTCCTCCGAAAATCAATTTCATTTTCCTATTTGTAAAAGCCCTAAATCCCGGTTACAGAAGCCCTCGAAGCACGGTTGCTGAGGCTCTCGAAGCACGGTTGCTGAGGCTCTCGAAGCACGGTTGCTGAAAGCATCAGGCTCGGTTGCTGAGGCTCTCGAAGCACAAGAGCCTATTTTACGTATAGCGCTTTGACAAACCAGGTAGTTTATCATGCAAATTATTGATTAATGCTTCCTTTTTCTTACGGCTCCATCCGTGAATTTGCCTTTCACGTTCAAAAGCAGTTTCTATACTTTGGCATTCCTCAAAATAAACCAACTCCACAGGCAGTCTTTTTTTTGTATAATTTGCTCCTATACCATTATTATGTTCTTCGATTCTTTGCGTTAGATTTATAGTACTTCCAACATAATAAGAATTATCAGAACATTTTAGTATGTATACAAAAGCCATAAAACCGCCTGCCTTTATATTCATCCGGCCCTTCGAGAGCCTCAGGGACCACCCTTCGAGAGCCTCAGGGACCGAATGAACTACAGCTACTTATTTTCCTTTGCAAACTTCTTCATAAAGTCTACAAGGGCTTTTACTCCGTCAAGGGTCATTGCGTTGTAGATGGAGGCGCGCATTCCGCCAACCAAGCGGTGGCCCTTAAGGTTTACAAGTCCTGCAGCGGCAGCTTCTTTTACGAACTTGTCGTTGATTTCCTTTTCCTTGGCCTTAGAAGCTTCGTCTTCTGCGCCAGTTGAATACTTTGTAAGGAAAGGAACGTTCATCAATGAGCGGCTTCCAACCTCTGTAGTTGCGTGATAGAAGTTGCCCTCGTTGCCGTCCAAGTAATTGTAAAGGTATTCAGCCTTTTCCTTGTTGCGCTTGAGCATTCCCTCTGCACCACCGTTCTTTTCTATCCAGTGGAGAACTTTGTCCAAAACATAGATTGTGTAGCATGGCGGTGTGTTGTACATGCTGCCGTTGTCTGCGTGTGTCTTGTATGCAAGCATTGTTGGAGTTCCAGCGCGGCAGTTTTCCACTTCCGGGATAAGGTCTTCGCGGATGATTACGAGTGTAACACCTGCTGGAGCAAGGTTCTTCTGTGCACCGGCAAAGAGAAGGCCAAACTTGCTAACATCAAGGGGTTCGCTGAGTACGCAGGAAGAAATGTCTGCCACGAGAGGAATTTTTCCTGTGTCCGGGATGTACTCGTAGTGGGTTCCCATGATTGTGTTGTTAAAGCAGATGTATGCATAGTCGTAGTCACCGGAAATCTTTTCTACCTTTGGAATGTAAGAGTAGTTCTTGTCCTTGGAGGAAGCGATAACGTCAACTTCAACGCCGAGTTTTTTTGCTTCTGCAGCGGCTTTCTTTGCCCAGACACCTGTTTCGATGTAGGCAGCCTTTCCAGTGTGAATGCCAAGGTTCTGTGCAACCATTGCAAACTGTGTTGAACCTCCGCCCTGTACAAAAAGAACCTTGTAGTTGTCCGGCACCTTCATAAGCTTGCGGATCATGGCTTCTGCATCTTGAATGATTGGCTCATAAGCCTTTGAGCGGTGGCTCATCTCCATAACGGACTGACCTGTTCCGTTATAGTCCAACATCTCGGCGGCACATTCCTTCAACACTTCTTCCGGCAGGCAGCTTGGTCCTGCGCTAAAATTGTACACTCTGCTCATCGCTTTACTCCATTGCATATAGATTTGTCTTTACCGGGCTTCCCCAGTAACCTTAATTGTTTACATAAAAAACACAAACTTGCACTAACCGTTTTGCCAGGCGCTCAGGGTTTCCAGGGCGGTCAAAAGCGAAACGTTCTCCACGTTTGTTGAACTTGGAACCGAAAGCACGCAGGGCGTGTAGTTTACGATTCCCTTTATTCCGCAAGCGGCAAGGCGGGCTGCTGTACTCTGCGCCTCCTCCGGGTTAACCGTAAGAATTGCAAATGCAATGCCCTCGCTTTTTATAACGCTCTCCAGCATCGTGGTGGGATGCAGGGGAAAAACCGAACGGAGCACTTCCGTCCTGTTAACGTTGCTGTCAAAACCGGCCACAATCTTGAAGGGCGAACCTTCAATCTCCATGTTGTCCAGAAGAACCTGACCCATACGGCCAAGCCCCACTATGCAGCACTTTTGCAGCTCCTTGGAAATGTTAAAGGCACGGCACAAAGCTTCCTTTAGCTCTTCCGTCTTGTAACCGTTGCTGGCACCGCACTTCACTTCCAAAAGCGAAATGTCCCTGCGCACAACGGCAGCCGACCATCCGGTAAGCTCTTCTATCCTTTGAGAAGTGATTGTTTTTTCTTTTAGGCCCGCAAGAAGCCGCTCCAGTAAAACAAGCCTTCTCTTTGAAGGGCCGGGAATGGTTTTCATTACTTTAACACCCGAGCTGTGAATGTTTTCACAAAAAACTGCCTGCTTTTTTAGCAAGTTTTATGTATTTTACTGATTTGAAAAGTATTTATCCAGTAAAAATTTGCCAAAATTTGCTTTCCCGGACAAAATTCAAGGGAATTTGGCAAAAACCAGGCCGAATTTGCAAATTGCGTGAATTTTATCACAATAAACCAAAGAAACTACGCTACTATGGAAGGACTGAACTGCCCCATTCCGCATTGGGTGAATCTGTTGAACCCCGCAAGAAACACCAATAAACCTACGCCGCCATGGAGCCCTGGGTTGCTTGCAACCACTAGTACCGCGAAGCGGTATGAGCCGAACAGGCGAAGGGCGTAACGGCGGTGGCGCAAAGGCATGAAGACTCGAATTAGCCAAAAAACAAACTAGTAGAGCAAACAAAAGCACCGTCTAGAAGACACCGGAAATCAGTTTTGGGCTTCACTACCAGGAAAATCTGTCTGAAAATCCATGGTGCGCGGTAATAGGAATTGAAGTCGCTGCGCTCCCTCCGCGCAAATGGATTTTCAGCCATATTTTCCTTCCCGTTACGCCCAAAACTGATTTCCGGCTGCTTTGCATAAAAAATGTTGCACCCCTCCCCCACCCAAAGAAAAAAGGAAATTTTCCGCTCATTTCCCTTAATTTCCTTGTCAGACAAAAAAAACTGCATTATCATTTTCTGTATGATAGAAGAAGCGCCAAAATACGAAAACTTTCTGGACCAGGCTATCCCTATCCTGCTAAATCCCAAGTACCAGGATGCAATAAACAGGATAAATCAGGAATACCTCTATTGGGACAAGGTAAAGTACAGGACCCCCGAAGACCTGGATTCAAGGAATTTTTGGGCAGCAGTAAAATATTCCCGCCGCGGCGAACAGATTGCCTTTGCCCCCTACACTTTCCAGCTGGAGCAGACAAACTACATGCAGCAGTTGCTCCACGAATTTGACATGAACTTTGGCGGAACCCTCACCTCCTCCGCTGTAATCTCCGAAAAGAACCGCCAGTATTACCTGCTAAGCTCCATCATGGAAGAAGCCATTGCCTCAAGCCAGATGGAAGGCGCCAACACAACCCGCAAGGTTGCAAAAGAAATGCTGCGCAAACAGGCCAAACCAAAAGACAAAAGCCAGCAGATGATTGTAAACAACTACAACACAATCCGCTACCTTTCGGAACACCAGAACGAAGACCTTTCCATAGAACTGCTATTGGACATCCACAAAAAAATAACAGAAAAAACGCTGGACAACCCCCAGGACGAAGGCCGCTTTAGAACAGAAGACAATATAATAGTAGCAAACGGAATCACAGGCGAAGTTGCCCACGAACCGCCGCCCTGCACCCTGCTCTACACAATCCTAAAACAAATCTGCGACTTTGCAAACCAAGACAAATTCTTTATACATCCCGTGCTAAAAGCAATAATCATCCACTTTATGATTTCCTTCCTGCACCCATTCGTAGACGGAAACGGAAGAACCGCCCGCTCCCTCTTCTACTGGTACATGCTAAAAAAAGGCTACTGGATGACGGAATTCCTTTCCATATCACGAATCATCTACAAGAAAAAATCCCAGTACGAAAAGGCCTTCCTCTACACCGAACACGACAACCTGGACCTGGGCTACTTTGTAACATTCAACCTTAGGGTGCTAAAGGAATCCTACGAAGAGCTAAAACTCTACCTTGAACGAAAGTCCAAAGAAGAAAACTCCCTGGTGGAACTAAAAATCCATGGCATAAACGAGCGCCAGGCCCAAATCATCAAGCTCTGCATGCAAAAACCCTCATCGCTCTTCGTCTGCAAGGAACTGGTTGTGCGCTTTAACGTAAACGTAAAAACCATCCGCTCAGACCTTGCAGGCCTTGTGGAACTTGGACTTTTGCAGACCATTCCGGTAAACAAAAGGCTGGTCGGCTACACCCGCGCCCCGGACTTTGACGGCATACTTTCAGAACTTAGGGGAAATTAAGAGAAAATTTCTCTACTTCTTATAATTTCTCTTTACCTTGAGCGTGGTCGTCATCTCCAAAGGTTTTTCCAGAATCGTAAGCCGGGTAATCCTCTGGTAAGGCAAAAGTTTGCGGTTTATTTTGTTCACAATCTCCTGAACCTCTGCCTTTACAACGTTGTCGCTCATTTTGTCCTCGCGGGCAACCCCAAGCCGGGCAAAAAGCGAGTCATCTGGATAAACCAAAGCCTCAAGTTCCTCCGACACATCCGAGCCTTCTGCAATGTAGCCCTGAACCGTAATCTGTGAAATCTCAGTTTCCAGCTGGAACATGTCTTCTATCTCTTCCGGGTAGACGTTCTTTCCGCCGGAAGTAACAATCATGTTCTTTACGCGGCCAGAAAGCATAAGGTAGTTTTCCTTGTCCAGCCAGCCAAGATCCCCTGTCTTAAAGAAACCGTCTTCCGTAAACATCTTGGCAGTTTCCTCTGGCATCTGGTAGTAGCCCTGCATGACCATTGGCCCCTTAACCGCAATTTCTCCAATGCCGTCCTTGTTGGGGTTAAGAATCTTCATCTCCATGTGGCCAACAAAATAAGAACCAACGCTCTGAATCTTAAAGTGCTCGATTGGGTTCAGCGTAAGAATTGGGGAAGTTTCCGTAAGACCGTAACCCTGCACAAAATTTATGCCCATGGAATTAAAGAACTTAAAGACGCTCTTTGCAAGCGGGCCACCACCGCATATTGCAATTCGCAGCGAATAGATGTTTGCCTTTTTTAGCACGCTCTTGAACATCTTCTTGCCCGGGTTAACACCAAAGACCTTCTTTATAAGGTAGGAAAGCCCCATAAGAAACTTCATTATTCCGTAGACAAAGGCACCCTTTTCCTTTATCCCCTTGATAATTCCGGCAGCAAGCTTGTTAAAGAGAAGAGGCACGCCCAAAAGCATTGTTATGTGGCCTTCCTTAAGCTCCTTCATCAGACGGCTAACTGCCATGCTCTTTCCAAAGACGCATTCCGCCCCTACGGAAATGGTTTCTATCAAGACGGCAAGCATTGTGTAGGCATGGTGAACCGGCAAAAGCGCATAGAAAACGTCGTCCTTGGTAATAATCATGTTGCGCTGGGCAATAAAGGAATCGCTAACAAGATTCTTGTGGCTAAGCATAACCCCCTTGGGCTTGCCGGTAGTTCCGCTGGTAAAAAGGATGGCGGCTGTGTCTTCAAGCTCTGGCAACTGGGATTCCCTTTCAGACCTTACATCCGCAGAAGCAGGGCTCAAATTGTAGGCATACTTTTCCTTGAACTTGGGGCTCAGCGAATACACCTCAAAGTCATTGGCCTTTCCCGCATAATAGTCATACTTTTCCTCATCCACAAAAAGGAACTTGGGCTTTGCGGTCGCCAAAAGATTTTCCTGCTCCTCATTGTGAAGGGCATAATCAAGGGGACAAATTGTAGCACCCGCAAAAAGGGCGGCAAAATAAACCACAGCCCACTCGGGAGAGTTTTTCCCGGTAACGGCAACACGGTCTCCACGCCTTACACCCTTTGCATAAAGCCAGTCTGCAAGGACCTCTATCTTATTCACAACCTGGGTATAGGTAAGCGCATTTCTTGCTCCACCTGGACCTTCAAAATCCGTAAAACAGGCATTGTTAGGCACGCGGTCAAGGCTAATCTTAAAAAGCTCGGGCAGCGTAGGCCATTCGCCATTGTAAAGCTTTCCCTTGTAGGGCTTGAGTATCTGGGTCGGGTCATAATTCTTTAGGCTCTTCATGATTTCATCCTGTAATTACAAAAATCTACTATATTAATCTATAAATTCAAGGATAATACCAAATTTTTCACATGTAAAGTTTTTTTTGACCTTAAAAATTTATGCTTAAAAATTTACGCTCACACCAGCATAGACTTTGAATACATCGGAAGAAGTGTCCATGTAGAATTCATCGCTGTGGTCATCCAAGGTAAAGGATATTTTGTCACTCGAAAAGTGAATCCATGAAAATCCTAGAACAGGACTAAAACGGCTGTCAGCAAAAAACTTTACTTGAATATCCGCCTCGCAGCCCAAGCCGTCCCAGTCAAAATAAGAATCTTCCTCAATATCAACGTATGCACAGCCCATAACAGGGGCAAAAGAAAGGTTCAGGCTAATGCCATAATTAAAGTTAAAGGCTGCAGCAGGCCCCATCATAATGCTAAGGTAAGAGTTTGAATCTTCTTTTAAACCACCGCCAAAGTCTACATTCTCCATAAAACCAAAAGAAAATATGTCCGTAAACTTCCACAGGTTGTGGTTTGAAATTCCAAGCGACAAATTATCTGAATTTATGTCTTTCCCATGATCAATAATAACAGTGAAGTAAGAATAGCCCGCATTAACCTGTATATCTCCCGCATACTCTGCTGCATAAAGCGCAGGGGCAGCAAAGAAAAGCAAGGCTGCAATGGCAAAAGCAAATACTTTCTTCATATCAACTTACAGTATATAGCATAGGCTTTAAACCCACAAGGCGCAAAATATCCTTGACTAAAGGCGTTTTTTCTGCTATAGTTTTTTCACTTTTAATGGGCCATTAGCTCAGTTGGTTAGAGCAGGGGACTCATAATCCCTTGGTCCTAGGTTCAAGTCCTAGACGGCCCATGCTTTAAGGATTTACAATTTTTGGTTGTAAATCCTTTTTTTATGCCCAAACAGTAATTCTTGCGGCAGGTAGGCACTCCAAAAAAACAGAAAAATATAATATAATAGGCCTATGAAGTTTAGGGAATTTTTTGTAAAGCACCACGCCATCTTCTACGGCTTTATTTGTCTTATAGCCAACATTCTTGCCGTTGTTTCCACAAATCTGACAAGCTTCCCCATGCCGGACACCACTCCCCTGCGCGAATGGATTGAATTTATGCACAGCCACAGTGTCCTCGTGCTTACCATTGCCATAAGCTGCTACTCGCTGCCCACAATCCTCTGCATATTATACGGCTTAAAAACAATAAAATTCAGGCAGAAGCCAAAGGAATACACGGAAGTTTTAGTCCACATGCCCATTGCATACTCGTTGCGGGGAACCACAGGCTGGATTTCCAATGCCCTCTGCGAAGTTGTTATTCTGCTCTACCTAAAGATTACTGCAAACATGGACATTGCATTCATCCTGATTTCGTCATTTACATCTTACATCTTTCTGACAATCCTTACTTTTACGCTCTCCTTCTTTTCCCTGGAGACGCTGAACAGGAACCTTGTCTTGCCCGCACTCTATCCCCAGGGAAACATTTCCAGGGTAAACCGGGCTTCCTTGTCTTCTCTAAAAAACATGTTCCTTTTCTACTTTTTTTCTACAGCGGTATTTCCGACCGCATACCTTGGCATAAGGCTCTTTTTTACCAAAAGATACAACGTAGAAATTCCAAACTACCTTGATTTTGTTTTTACCTTGCTCCTCTTGCTGATTGGTCTGGTCCTTACATTTTTGATAGCTTACTTTTTCCAGAGGCCGCTTAAAAAGCTTACTGAATCCGCCAACGAAATTTCCAAGGGCAACTACGACGTTTCAACGAAAATCTGTTCTAATGACGAAATGGGCATTTTGGGCGACAGCTTTAACGCCATGGCAAAATCGCTAAAGGAAAAGGAGTTTATGCGGGATACATTCGGAAAGATTGTTACTCCTCAGGTTCGCGACTACCTTTTGAGCGGAAACGCTGGCTTAGGCGGAAAGACGCTTGAGATTACGGTTATGTTCTGCGACATACGCGGCTTTACCACCCTTTCTGAACACATGAGGCCAGAGGAAGTGGTTTCTTTGCTTAACAGCTATTTTACCGGCCTTGAAAAATGCATTGCAAGCCACGGCGGGGTAATCAACAAGTACATTGGCGATGCAGTTATGGCACTTTTTGGGGCACCAGTTCCATCTTCCACCCACGCCACTAATGCTTACCTTGCAGCTTTGGACATGAGAAAGTCCCTTGTGGAGATGAACAAAAGCTTTGTGCAAAAAGGCATGCCGGAGATTCACTTTGGCATAGGCCTGCATTCCGGGCCAGTTTTGGCAGGGAATATTGGGGCTTCCAGCAGGATGGAATACACCGTTATTGGAGACACGGTAAACACCGCAAGCAGAATTGAAGGCTTGTGCAAGACTTACAAGACGGACCTGCTTATTTCCGACACAACGGCAAACCTTTCCGGCGAGGAACTGACCTTTGTTGACGAGTCCGAAATTCGTGGCAGGACCGGGAAAGTCAAGCTCTACACCAAATAGAAAAAGCAAATAATTTTTGAATATACCCAATACTGTGTTATAATCTATTTTATGGAAACAACTACAGAACACAAATGCCCTGCGTGCGGAGCCCCTCTGCACTTTGACCCCAACTCCCAGCTTTTGGTCTGTGACTACTGCGGAAACAAATTTACTATTGCGCAAGTTGAAGCTGCGGAAGCCGATCAATCTGCGAAAGCCGATCAATCTGCGGAAGCAAAAGAGGCAGCGGAAACACAAGAAGCAAAACCTTCCGAAATTGCCTTTGACTGGGGAGACTACAAGGCAAATCTTTCCGGCGAAAAACTTGAAGGAACAAAGATATTCGAATGCAAGTCGTGCGGTGCATCCATAGAAACAGACGCTACCACCATGGCATTGACCTGCCCCTACTGCCACAACAACACCGTCTTGAACGAAGTTGCAACAGGCGGCCTAAAACCAAACAAGATAATCCCCTTCAAATTCACCAAAGACAAGCTGCCGGGCATATTGCGCTCATTCTACTGGCAAAAGAAGCTTCTTCCACGCAACTTCTTTACCGCAAACAAAGTCGGAGAACCTATCGGGGTATATGTTCCCTTCTGGCTCTTTGACACAAAGCTTTCCGGCGACGCAGTATTTTCTGCAAAAAAAACGAGAAGCTACACAAAGGGTGACTACCGCTACCACGAAACAAAGCATTATGACGTAAACAGGTCGGGCAGTCTAAGCTTTAAGCAGGTTCCTGTAGACGCAAGCAAAAAAATGGACAACGAGCTTATGGATTCCCTAGAACCGTTCAACTATTCGGAACTTGTGGACTTTGACAACCGCTACCTTGCAGGATATTGCGCAGACCGCTTTGACCGCTCACCGGACGAAGAGCTTCCCCGCGCAAAAGACAGAATGGCAAGGACAGCGGAAAAGCATTTCTCCAAGACAATTTCCGGCTATTCAGACGTAAAGATTAAAAACTGCAATTACACCACGGAAAACCCCAGCGTAATATATGCAATGGTCCCGGCCTACATCTTTGAATGCAACTACGAAGGAAAAAAATACCAGTATGCGGTAAACGGGCAGACAGGAAAGATTGTTGGCGAGCTTCCAATCGACAAGAAAAAAGCAAAGTTCTGGTACTGGTTCATGTTCCTTATGACAGGAGGGCTAACAGCCTTCATCATGCTTTTGCTTCAGATTATTTTCTAAGGGGTAAGGTAACAAAGATGAAAGAAAGAAATAGACTTTTACGCAGCATAACACTTTTGCTTTTGACTGCACTGTTGGCGGCAGTTCCTTCCGCAAGCATATACGCGGAGGGTGCAAGTGAATCTGGCGGGAGTGAATCTGGTGGCAACGAAAGTGACAGCACGAAAGGAAGCCCCAAGCAGATGTACAAAACAGGCATCTACCGGCTCAACGACTTTGGCGACATTTTTGAAGAAGAAGAAAAAGACCGACTCAACGCCCTCTTAAAGGAAGAAATGTCCAACTGCCACATGGACTTTCCAATTGCGGTAAAAAGAAAAGGAACTGCGACGGCAGAAGAATATTCAGACACCTTTTACGAACACAACGGCTTTGGCTGGGGAGACGGAAAAGACGGCGTAATGCTCATTGCCTATACCGACAGTCAGGAAGTCTTTGCAAAAGGCTACGGATTTGGCCACTGGTTCCTCTCGGAGGAATTCAAGCAGACAGTTACCACCAGGCTTTCGCAGATGCGCAGCGAGGAAAAATCCTGGTCACAGATAATCACTGCCTATGCAGAACTCCTAAAAGCCCGCCAGCAGGAAATAAAGGAATCCGGCAAACCCGCATGGTACCCCAAGGACCTGGAAAACTTTAAAGACTTCCACGATGCAGATGCCCCCCGCTTGGTAGACCTTGCAGACATCTTTACTAAGGAAGAAGAAGAGCAGATGCTTTCCATAATACAGGCTATCCAGAAAGACTCCGGCAAAGACATAGTTGTTTATACGGACGTTACCACATACGGACTTTCTCGCAGAACCTTTGCGGCAGACATAAACGAACTGGCCGGTTACGGATTTGGCGACAACTTTTCGGGAACGGTGCTTTTTATCTGCATGGAACAAGGCAACCGCGGCTGGTGGACGGATGCAACCGGAGAATGTGAAGAAATATATTCTGAATACGTAATAAACTACCTGGACGATGCCCTTGAACCCTACATGGTCGGGGGAAAGTACGGCGAAGGAGTCATAGACTACCTAAAGAACGTAAAAAACCTCTACAGGGTTCCTGAATGGTACCCCGCAGACAAGGCCGCATTCCAGCCCTTCCACAACGAAAGCGCAAGCCGCATTGCAGACTACGCAAACATCTTTAGCGAAGAAGAAAAAGAAAAAATCCAGGACTTAATAAAGCGCATCCAAGACGAATACGGCATGGACGTTGCAATCTATACCGACGAAACAAGCTACTGGAAAGACAGGGACACTATTGCGGAAGAATTCTTCAAATACAATGGCTACGGTTTCGGCGACGACTATACAGGCACTGTGTTTTTTATATGCACAGAAAACGGCAACCAGGGATTTGGCCTTTACGCAGAGGGAAAATGCAAGCCCATCTATTCAGACTACGAAGTAAACAGGCTGGCCAACGGCCTCAGGTACTTCTTTAAACCAGGAAACTACATTAATGCAGCACTTGACTATCTGAACAGGGCCTACGATCTTTACAAAGTCCCCGACTGGTACCCAAGCGACGAGGCAAACTTTGTGCGCTTTAAGGCCCAGAACAAAACCTACGTGCTTGACCAGGCGGAACTATTCAGCAAGGAAGAAAAAGAGCGGCTTGAACAAAAGGCTCTTGCTCTTTCTACAAAGTTTGGTTCAGATGTTCTAATTGTTACCGCAGAAAGTGCAATCCGCGGTGGATCGGCAGGAAGCTACGCAAAAGACTACTACCGCTACAATGGCTACGGACAGGGGGATGCAAACGACGCTCTAATCTTCTGCATAATCAGCGACGACTACGGCAAGCGTTGGGCCTTTGTACCCGGAGATGCCCAAAGAAAATGCTACAGCGAAAAAAACACGGACCACATGGATGAATACATAGGGGACGCAATGGAAAAGAATGACTGCTACAAAGCCGCCTCCAGATTCCTAACCGATGCGGGCCTAATGTACAAGCTGGGCTTTACCCTTCCCAAGCTGGGATTCTTCTGGCCAATTCTACTGGGCTTAATTTTGGCACTTATTGTTGCCGGCAAATACCGCAAAAGACTTTACCGTGGAATGGTAACAATCCAAAAAGCCATAGACGCTGAACCCTATTACGAACCAAACAGCTTTGTGCTTACCGATTCATCCGATGTGCTTATAAATACTACGGAAACAAGGGAAAGAATCATATCTAGCAGCACAAGAAGTGGCGGTGGCGGCGGACGCTCTTCTTATTCTTCTGGCTACCATTCTTCAAGGGGCAGCAGCGGAAGAAGCCATTCCGGCGGCGGAAGAAGCTTTTAGATTTTAATATTTTTCCTATGCTAAAAAGACTGGAAATCAATTTTGTGTGCAGCGGAAGGCAAATCGGCTGAAAACCCGCATTGGAGCGGAACGAGCGCAGCGAGTTTAATTTCCTATTCCGCGACACCGCGGATTTTCAGACGGATTTGCCTGGGAGCGAAACACAAAATTGATTTCCGTGCGCCGCTACGTTCGGGGTTCCGGCTCCCGCCTCCATTGCTCCACTTCGTTCCGCAACCCGCCTACGGCGGGCCCCTCCCATCGCTACCGCGGTATTTTAGAAAAGTCTTGTTTGTTGGCAGGACAGCATGACGGTTTTCAGCCAGCAGGCGTTGCGGGCGGCGTTTGAGCCCGCAGAGAGGGTAGCGACCAACGAAGTGGGCGCGCAGGGGGAGACTTTCCCCTCCTAGATGCAAAACTTTACTTGTCCACGAACTCCAGGCGTACGTTTGTGATGTGGATTGCGGCTGTTGAACCTTGAGCGCCGCAGTTGAATTCAATGCGGGCGTTTGCGTCGGATTCATCGGTCATGGTAAATTCCCAAGAATAGTGCTTTTTCTTTTTGCCCAGGGAAACTTTTGTGTCCTTAAAGTAGCGTACCCAGTTGCGGTCTGGGCCAGAAATTGCGACTATCATTTTGCGGGACTTGTCTGCGTATGCGTCAAAGGAAATTCTGTACTTTCTACCATTTTCCATGGGGAGGGCTGGCTGCACTACCTGTACAGAATATTCCACAGAACCGTCCTTGGTTGGTATTATGTCCAGCTTGTTGCCGTCTACATTAATGCTTCCGTCTCCACCTTGTGCCTTAAGGAATTCCCATGCACCGCTTCCGCTTCTTGCAATGTTTCCAATGCAGTCTACAACGGTTTTTACAGGTGCTTTTTCCGGTCTTTTTACGTTTTCGTCATAGGAAGGCTTCTGGTAGATTTTTACGTAGTCCACCACCATCTGGGCATTTTCGCCAAACTTTGTGCTTTTGTCCGGGTTTCCTGGCCAGTCACCACCAACTGCAACATTAAAGATTATGTAGAAGGGCTGGTTGTAGGGTGCTGGGTAAGGGTATGATTCTTCTTTTGCGCCGCGCCTCTTTGTAAACCAGTCTTTTGCGGTCTGATAGTTTACACCGTCGCAATAAAAGCGGATTTCTCCGGGTTCCCATTCAACGGCAAAGACATGGAATTCTTTTGAAAAGTCAACTTTGCCCGGCGTGTAGGCTTTCTGAACCTGGGTATGCGGTTCTCCAAAGTGGAGGGTTCCGTAGAGGGTGTCGGTCTTGTTTCCCAAAACTTCCATGATGTCTATTTCGCCGCACTTGGGCCACTGACCGTAGCGGCCTTCGTTCTGGGGCATCATCCAGAAGGCAGGGAGGAATCCCTTTCCGCTTGGAACTTTTAGGCGGGCTTCTATTCTTCCGTAGGTGGGGATGTGCTTTCCGTATGTGTTTATGCGGCCGGATGTATAGGAAACATTTCCGTTTTTGTCCTCTTTTCTTACCGGCTGAATCACAAGGTAGCCGTCCTTTAGGTAGGTGTTTTCTTCCGAGGTTACGTAGGACTGAAGCTCGCTGTTAACCCAACCCGGCTTATGTGTTTCGTAGTTCCAGTCGTCCTTGTTCAGTTTGCTGCCGTTAAAGTCGTCTTTCCAGATTAAATCCGCTTCCGTGTATTTGGAAGGCGTGTTCTGGGCAAAAAGAAGCCCTGACGACAAAACCACCGCAAATACCGCTACCAAAGCCAGTCTTTTCCTAAAAACCATACGAACCTCCGTCATTATAACAAGTATATTATAGAACAAATTACACAAAGCATTGTCAAAATCATGTCATTATTATCAATATATTGCACAAATTTTTATGCTTTCTTGACTTTTCACGCTTATAGTTATAAATTAATCTAATCTGAAAAACCCGCAATACAGGAGACAGTTTATGGCACGCGAAAAGAGGGAACTTGACAGATTTGAAAAAAATCCAAGAAGAGATATTGCAATCCTGACAAAACTAATGTCCGCCATCACAGCAGCAATCGTACTTAGCGTTACTGGGGTTGCTATTCTTTCGCTGAATATTTTTTCCGAAGGTGTAAGGGAATCAACCGACAACGACCTTATGAAATTTTCACAGGGTCTGGATATGACATTCAAGGACTGGCGTAACACCCTGGAGGCAGATGTTACCATGCTTTCAAGCCGCTCTGATGCCGTAAGCCATGTTGCCGCAAAAGACATGCACAGCCTTAATACAGTCATTGGCTGGGCAAACGGAACCCTAAACGTTGACCTTCTTGCCTTTACCGACGAAAGCGGTAAGGTCATTTCCGGCTACGGAACAAAAAACGGCGAAAACCTAAAGGCCGTAAGCTCCGTAAGCTCCGCTTTGCGTGGTATTGCAGGCTACTCCTATGATGACCTTGGAACCATAGGCTACTCCATGGTTGCAACCGCACCAATCCGCTCCAGGGGCAAACTTGTAGGCTGCGTGGTTGCCGCCTATTCACTCGTAAACGGAAGAGTAACGGAACAGGTGGAAAAGTCCTACGGGGCAGCATGCACAATATTCCAGGGATCAAAAAGGGTTTGCACAACACTGGGCCAAAAATACATCGGAACTTCTCTTGACAACCAGCAAATAATTGATGCAGTCCTTCGCGACGGAAACGAATACCACGGAACAAACACTATCGACGGCAACAAATACATGTCGGTCTATTTCCCCCTTGAATCAAGCAACGGCGTAATTTCAGGAATGGCATTCGTAGCCCGCAGCATGGGCATCGTAAATTCAATCCGCAACCATACGATGTTTTACGTAGTCCCAGGTGCTATTTTCTTCGTACTCATCTTCGGCTTCTTCTGCTTCAGGTTCATCAACTGGCTTATGATCCGCATCGCAAACGTAACCAACTTCCTCAAGGAACTGGAAACAGGGGATGCAGACCTTACCAAGCGCTGCAAGCTCTTCCTCCGCGATGAAATCGGCGACCTCATAATCCACTTTGACCTCTTTCTGGACAAGCTCCAGGAAATCATGGGAGAAATAAAGGGAACCAAGACAGAACTTGGCGAATCAGGCTCAAAGCTTTCCCTCTCCACACAGGACACCGCAAGCGCAATTACGGAAATCATTGCAAACATAGAAAGCATCCACAACCAGATTACTTCTCAGACGGAAACGGTAACAAAAGCCGCTGGTGCAGTTCAGGAAATCTCCAGGAACATCACTAACCTTGATGGCCTTGTAGACAACCAGAGTGCAGGCGTTACCCAGGCTTCTGCCGCAGTAAAGGAAATGATTGGAAACATTTCTTCGGTTACAAAATCCGTTGACAAGATGGCAGACTCCTTCGGTGCACTGCACAAGAACGTAAACGTCGGCTTTACAAAGCAGCAGAATGTAAACGAGCGCATCCAGCAGATAGAAGTCCAGTCCCAGATGCTGGAGGAAGCAAACAAGGCAATATCTAGCATCGCTTCCCAGACGAACCTGCTTGCCATGAACGCCGCAATCGAAGCTGCCCACGCCGGCGAGGCAGGACGCGGCTTCTCCGTAGTTGCAGACGAAATCCGAAAGCTTTCTGAAACCTCTTCTTCCCAGTCACGCTCAATCAGGGAACAGCTTTCAAACATACAGTCTTCCATCAAGGAAGTTGCATCCTTCTCCTCAGAAGCAAGCCAGGCATTCAACTCCGTCTCCGAACACATTCATGAAACGGATAGCCTCGTAATGAACATCAAGTCCGCCATGGAAGAGCAGAATGAAGGCTCAAAGCAAATCAGCGGCGCCCTCAAGAATATGAACGAAAGTACGCAGATGGTACAGGATGCCTCAAAGGAAATGAGCATGCGCAACGAAATCATCATGCAGGAGATGCAGTCCCTCCAGAATTCAACGCAAAACATGCAGACCGGAATGGATGAAATGGCCAACGGTGCACGCAAGATAAATTCAACAGGTGGCTCGCTGGAAGGAATTTCAACCGACGTTCAAAGTGCAATCAGCAAGATTGGAAGCCAGATTGATTTGTTTAAGACAGAATAAGGGGGTTAGTATGAAGAAAATAAATATTTTTACTGCAATAGCTTTTGGCATCGTCTTATTTGCATCCTGCACCCAAAAAGAGCGCGCATCTATAAAGAAGCACCCGGTAACGCTCCGTCTTTCCGAAAACCACGTTTCTGGCTACCCCACATCCCTGGCAGACGAGGAATTTGCCCGCCTTGTCAAAGAAAGGACGGAAGGCCGTATTAAGATAGAAGTCCGCGAGGGTGGTGCCCTGGCACAGAATGAAGGCGATGCAATTGAAGGCCTAAAAAGCGGTGACCTTGCATTTACCCGTGTATCCGCTTCATCAGTTGCGGCATTTGTCTCACAGATAAATGCAATTCAGTTCCCCTACCTGTACAGGAATTCAGAACACATGTGGAAGGTTTTGAACGGAGACATAGGTCAGAAAATTCTTGCAGGAATCGAAACATCCGGCTCTGGGCTTGTAGGCCTTTGCTACTACGATGCCGGTTCCAGGAATTTCTATGTCACGCGCCCCATACATTCAGTTGCAGACATGGAAGGCCTGCGCATACGCGTTATGAACAGCCAGATTATGCTTGACATGTGCGAGGCTCTTGGCGCCAAGGGCGTTACCGGACTTACCATGACGGAAATCCGCGGTGCCATTGAGCGTGATCAGATTGACGGTGCCGAAAACAACTTCCCAAGCTACCAGAGCAACGGCGACTACAGCATTGCACCCTACTTCATTAAGGACCAGCACACCAGGGTTCCCGAAATTCTCATTGCATCAAAAAAGGTCCTTGACCGCCTGGATGCTGCCGACGTGGAAATCATCAAGCAGGTTGCAAAGGAAACCCAGGATTACGAAATCCAGAAGTGGAAGGAACGCGAGCAGCTTTCAGAAAAAATATCGCGCGAAAACGGCTGCCAAGTCATAGAATTGACCAACCAGGCCTATGCTGAATTCCAAAAGGCAATGGAACCGGTCTACAAAAAGCACGGCGGCAAATACATGGACATAATCGAAGCAATCCGTGCGGTAAATTAACGCTCATAAAACTGCAATTCGCTTGCTAGCATTGTGCAAATCGTGCTATAATTAAAATATTATGGGAAAGGTTTTTGTTTTTGTGAACCAAAAGGGCGGCGTTGGCAAGACTACATCCGCTATAAATTTAGGCGCATATATAGCTTTGACAGGCAAAAAAGTTCTGCTTGTGGATTTTGACAGCCAGGGCAACATGTCCAGCGGCGTGGGGGTAAGCAAAGACAAGCCCACCATCTACGAAGTAATCATCGGCATGGTAGAGCCGGACAACCCTATCGCAGCCACAACAGAATCAGCAATAAAGCATTCAAAGATAGAAAATCTGGATGTTATAAGCGCATCCATAAACCTTTCCGGTGCCTCCATAGAGCTTGTTAGCGTGGAAAACTGCGACTTTCTCTTAAAGAAGGCCCTGGAATCTGTCCGCGACAAATACGACTACATACTTATTGACTGCCCTCCGTCCCTTGGCATACTTACGATGAACGGTTTGGCGGCGGCAGATGCAGTGCTTGTTCCCATGCAGTGCGAATATTTTGCCCTGGAAGGAATTACCCTTCTTTTGCAGACCGTTAAGAAAGTTCAGCAGGGTATAAACAAAAACCTTATTCTTGGCGGCATTTTCTTTACCATGTACGACAGCCGCACACGCCTTGCCCAGGATGTTGTTATGCAGGTAAAGAGCTACTTTAAGGACGTTGTCTACAATACCATTATTCCCCGCAACATCCGCCTCTCGGAAGCACCATCACACGGAGAGCCTATCTGTCTTTACGATCCAAATTGCGTAGGTGCAAAGAGCTACGAAAAGCTTGCGGAAGAGGTGGTTCACCGTGGCTAAAAGACATGCGCTCGGAAGGGGACTCGAGGCCTTGATGGACACAGGCCTTTCAGAAAGCAGCCCCACAGAAAGTTCCTCCACAGAAACCCCTATTGCAGAATACACGACAGCAAAAGTTCCGGCAGCCCAAGTTCCAAAGGCAGAAGCCGCAACAGCAAATCTTCCAGCAGGCATTAGCGTAGACGAAAACGGAACCCTGTGGGTAGACCCGGCACTCTTAAAGCCAAACCCCAGGCAGCCCCGCAAATACTTTGACGAAGAAAAGCTTGCAGAACTTACCGAATCAATAAAAAAAGAAGGCATTGTAGAAACAATCGTCATCCAGGATTCTGGTGACGGTTCCTTTGAAATTATTGCAGGTGAACGCCGCACAAGGGCAGCAAGGGCCGCAGGACTTGAAAAAGTTCCGGTTCAGCTAAAAAAATATACAAACAGCCAAAAACTACGCGTTGCACTTATAGAAAACATCCACAGAAGCGACCTTAACCCTGTGGAAGAAGCCCAGGCCTATGCAGAAATAATGCAGACTGACGGCCTTACCCAAGACCAGGTTGCAGAAAGCGTCGGCAAAAAACGCTCAACGGTTGCAAACAGCCTTCGCCTCTTAAAGCTTCCAAACGACATGCTTAACGCACTTGCAGCAGGCTCCATTTCTCCCGGACACGCAAGGGCACTTCTTAGCGTATTGAACCCCGCAGACCAGAAGCTTCTCTTTGACCGCATAACAAAGCAGGGGCTTAGCGTACGCCAGTGTGAGCAGCAGGCAACGGATCTGAACGGTGGCAAACGCGCTTCCAAATCAATACAGGCTCCAAAGGTGGCAGAAGACACCCGAGACCCCAACTACATCGCAATCGAGCAGAAATTCCGCGACATGCTGGGAACAAAGGTTCAGATGAAGGGCAGCTTCGACAAGGGCTCCATCACGATTGAATACTACAACCAGGCAGATCTTGACCGCATTTACAACGTGATTGTAAAAAAGTAAGCATAAAATATCTGTTTTTTTGGACCCGCTTTTGTTCGCAAACCCGCTTTCCAGGACTACGCTTTCGCTCCGGCCCGCCTGTGGCGGTCTGGCTGCGCCATCCTTCCAATCGGGGGTAGGCTTTATTATGGAAAGAAATGTTCTTTTTGCAAAGCAGTCATTTGCGCAAAGAATTGGGCGTAACCCCATAAGCCTTGCGGAAGGCCTTGTTAAAATACGAATCGTTTGCAAAGCCGAAACGGCTAAAGGTGACTGGCAGTACATGATCTACAACAGTAGAAATTCTTTATAAAGTTGGAACCAATGATGCAGCAGGTACACGCACACGATCTACAACAGTAGAAATTCTTTATAAAGCCAAAACATGAAGCTCAGGGAAACGACTACTCAAAATCTACAACAGTAGAAATTCTTTATAAAGCCAAAACAATCATAACAGGCTATGAGGTGTATCTATCTACAACAGTAGAAATTCTTTATAAAGCCAAAACTACGAAGCCATCAAGTCAACAGCAAGATCTACAACAGTAGAAATTCTTTATAAAGCCAAAACAAGCATCTTTTCATGCCTGAATTCCCATCTACAACAGTAGAAATTCTTTATAAAGCCAAAACTTAAGGAGGATTAGGCGATGGCTAAAGATCTACAACAGTAGAAATTCTTTATAAAGCCAAAACACTTCTAACGTTAGAAGTGAAAGGAGAATCTACAACAGTAGAAATTCTTTATAAAGCCAAAACCCTTTGCGATGTACAACAGTACTGTATCTTGCTGTTTTTTGCATTTGTTACGGTCATAATTGACAAAAATGCCTGTTTTTTCATAAAAAACTCCAGTAAGACACAGGGTTTGCAACTTTTAGCCAATTACAAAGACTTCTTTCTCTTCGTTTTTGGCATAGCCGTAGCATGTTTTTTTGCATGTTTCCGACATATTAAATATAATGATAGAATCCTCTTCTGTAAAGGCTTTCATATATGTATTTTGAATTTCCGCTTCAATATTTTTCAGCACAGTGTCGCTGTTACTTATTTCAAAAACAGAATATTGCAGACGAAATCCAAACTTTGAAAGGTATTTCGCGAATTTCGTGCGAACTTTATCATTACTAATATCATAACTAATTAAAGGCATTATTTTGCCTCTCCATCCTCAACTAACTCAAAAATCTTTTTCGCTTACCTGCCCTAGGTTCATTGCCTTTAAAATTGCAGCATCCACAATAGGCCGAAACGGTTTTTCCAAATCGCAAACAAGTGATTTTCTATGAAAAAATTGAGTATGCAGAATTCCAACATATACATCAAAACCATACATTTCAAAAAGACAAAATCATTCAGATAACTGATTTTTAAGTAGAGTTCCATAAGCCTCCCTACTTTCGCCCGCTTTTCTTTTTTGCTTCTTTTTCTACAGCCTTTATCGATTCCAAATAAGCCTTTTCAACAGGAGAAATTGTAAGAACTTGATATTTTCTATATTCTTCCGTTGCTTTTTTTATAGCTTGCTCATGACTTATTTCCCCAGCTCCTTCAAGCAACTTTCTTTTTCCAGAACTTAAGACAGAATCAAGCTGTTCCACATAATCACTCATATACATTGGACGGTGTTCAATCGCATTGATTTCAGCAATGTCAAAATAACCTGAAACAAGATTGTTAAGAATCTTTAATTCAGATTCAGAAAGATAATTTTTTGCAATCTTAACGTCTTTTATAGATGGAAGCTTGCCTTCAAAACTTGTCAAGCCCATAAATGGCTTTTGAGAATCTGCTCGTTCATAAATAACTTCTACAGCAGTATGCCCATGAGCCGCATAATGAAGTTTATTCTGCACCAACTTAAAAAACTGTATTGATTCATCACTTTTAGGATTATAGTCCACACTTGTCGCGTATAAATCAAGAACTTGACGATATAAAACCTTTTCTGATGAACGAATATCGCGGATTCGGTCAAGAAGTTCTTTCCAATATGAACCGCCACCGTTTCCTTTGAGCCGTTCATCGTCCATAGCGAAGCCTTTTTTGATATATTCCTTCAGAACTGAGCTTGCCCAAATGCGGAATTGAGTACCTCGAATGGATTTTACGCGATAACCCACAGAAATAATTACATCAAGATTGTAGTATTCAATATTTCGAACTACTTCTCGTCCACCTTCTTTCTGAACTGTTGCAAAATTTGCAACAGTTGAAGCTTGCCGCAACTCTCTTTCCCCAAACACATTTTTTATATGCCTAGAAATGGTGGATTTGTCGCGCTGAAAAAGTTCTGCCATCTGTTCAAGAGAAAGCCATACAGTTTCATCTTGAAGATTTACAGAAAGTTTTGTTATTCCATCTTCAGTCTGATAAATTACAATTTCGCCTTTATTCTGCATAACTTTTCTCCTGAGCAAATTTGAACCAGTCGGCATTTGAGATTTTCATGTCAAATTTCTTTAATTCATTTTCACTTGCAGCATCCAACCGTTTAAGCAAGCTTAAGCCTTTAAGTGCGATATGATATGCACCGTTTGCGTCAGCATCGACCGGCAGTTTTGCATTTTCACCTTTTTTGAATTCTTCACGAGAATCAAAGAAAGTGCCGTCATCTGCCATAACAGGCGAGATGATATAATCTTCACCAGTTCGAGCATTAGAATTGCGCATCTGCAAAATAAGCTTGAAATTATAAAGAAGCCTATCCCAGAAATCAGCAATCTCTTTTGAAGGTTTTGCTCCGTCTTTTAGTTCCGCGCCTATTGCCATAATTGAATCAATCAGATTGTTACCTGACATATATTCAATGCCAACAGACTCTAATGAGGCCTTTATTTTTTCAGTAGGCTGAACATCTTCATAAGATTTTGTTTTTGATAGGTAGACAATTCTTTTGTCTTTTGAATAAACAGACCATTTTGTCCGCTTCATTTCTTCTTTCGCTTTTCCGTCAAAATTCTTGTAATCAAATGTGAACACAAAAGAGCCGGTTGCATCATCAAAATGAATATCATCAAACTTGCTGAAAAAAGCACGTTTCTTGTGAACATTCGTCAAATCTTTAAAATTTAACATGCTTACAAAGCCTGTTTTCGGGTCAATCTTAGAGGTATAACATGCCGGCACATAAAAAAGCATTCCTGATTGTTTTTGCCGATATAGTTGCTGGAAGCTTTCAAACTGCCCCGCAAGCTGATAGCCGTTTAAAACACCGCCCGCTTCTGTTAAACCTCTGTCTTTGAACACAAGATAGTTAAGTTTATCAATAAGCATGTGCTCAAATTTCTGATAAACCTGCTTTTCCACATGAAAGCGGCCACGCTTAAAGCCAAAATTCAAATCTTCCATTACGACAATGGCATTATACTCAACCATCAGTTTTGTAAGCTGATGAATAACAGCAGAAAGATAACCTTCTTTTAATTCAGCAATTTTTCCGATTGCCTGCCAGCTCTTTCTTGCCACATCACGGGCTTTTTCTCTCTGGTCAAGCTTTTCGTGATAGTTTACTTTTATAACCTGTCCGTTTTGCACTCGTTCAACATCGTTAAATGTAAACTGCTTAATTATTTCGCCTTTCTGATTTATGAGCGAAAGATAAATAAGATGGCGTTCACCGCGATCAAGTCCGATTACATTTACATCCGGGTTGTTTTTAAGAAATCTGCGGACATTTTCGTTTATATATGAATTTCCGGGAGCCTTAAAGTTGATTGTTAGCGGAACATGGAAAAGGAATTTCGGCTCGGTATAATGCCGGTCTTTTATAATGTCATGTTTAGCCTCTTTTATCACAACTTTATGTGAAGCCTTGTATTCGGTGGCCTCTTTTGAAAGACTTTCAAGTTTGCCGTTGGCGTTCCGATATATTTCATCATGTATTTTTTCAGGAATCGGTTCACCGTCCTTTGTTATTCTGTTTACAAGATAAGAACCTTTTGCATGAATTACAGGCTCTTTTATTCCTGCCGGACGGTAGAAGAGCTCCGCCTCCCCATTCAGTTTCAGCACAACATTTTTAAGGTTTTCTTCGCTGAAAAGATTTTTCCAGTAAAGCGTGTGCATGTTAGACATTCCAATTGCACCCGGTGCAAAATCCTTGTTGTAAATCTGAAAGAGGTAGAGTTTACCTTCAGAAACCATTTGAGAGATTGTTGCTTCTGGAATGTTGATAAATGAAAGCTTATAGCATGTTGCATTCAAATAATTATAAAACTCGTCCAAACTATCATAATTACTTGATTCCTTAAAATCATAATCATAAATAGAGGAACTGATATAAGATTGCAAAAAGGTTTTACAAAAGGAAATCCATATATTTAACGCTTCCTTATACCCACCCAAATCTCCTGTCTGCTTATAATATCCAATCTGAAACTTCTTAGGTCTTGTTTCATTGCTTTCTCGCTTTGGAACAAATTTCTCTCCATTCCAAACATGATTATTTAAAAACCAAATTTCTTTTGTAATAACTAAATCCAACTTGAATTTACTTTTATCATTTAGAATTATGGAATCTGTTGCACCAGATTGAAAATGTTTCTTCACTTCTTTTACTTGTGTCGAACATTTTGGAATCTGCTTTGTTGCATCAAACTGTTTATAAATCATCTTTTCATAACAAGCTTCATTGCCGCATTCATATTTTTCTGCAAACTTCGGTTTGTCTTTTGGATTCATAATGCCAAGATAATACATTCCGTCTTTTCGCATTAAAACAGAAGTATTTGCTTGTTCTTTGTTCAAATCCCAGCCGTCTGCTAAAGTCGGATTGTCAAAATTCAGCTTATACTTTTCAGGGTTTGCAGCTTTCTTTGTGATGTAGTTTCTAGTCTTGTTGTACAAAGAAATAACTTCGCTTAACGAATTATAAACGGTATCAAAGACTGCATAAAAAGCCGGATCGCCCAAGCCGTTCACCTTGAGCGGTTTTATACGGTGCAATAATTCCTGCACACAATCAAGGTAAATCTTGATTTTTGCAACATCTTCTGAATTATCACGCAAAGAATTGTTCTCTGAAACATTCGCAAATGCCTCATCCATAGCCTTACGTTTAGCCAAAATGTCTTCGCAAGATTCTCTTATAGACAAAGCAACAAGTTCATCGCCTTGCTTAAAAAGACCGGACTCTTTTTCATAATAGAATCTATTTCGGTGGTCAAAAAAATCTGTAATTCTAACATCTGTTTCTGAAACGTTCTCGCTTGAATATTCAAGAACGCTGTTTAATTCTGCAAGGCTGAAAACACCTTTTGATTTATTCTCGCCCTCGTCCCCGTCAATAGATTTTTGCCAGCGAGTTTTTTCCGCCTTTGTTGTAAAAACTTCATCAGCATATACGTTCATACGTGATTGCAGCCAAGACCAATCGCCTGTTAGAATTCGCGAAATGCTGTTTATGTCTTTTCGGTTTACATATATTTCCTGCAAATTCTGTGCTTTTATTGAAGCAAACAAATCGCTGCAAATATCAAGAACCGATTTTTTTTCATCATTAGATTTTGTTTCAAGTTTATCCGCGTATTCTGTTATTGAAGTCAACAATTCTTGGTCTGTGTTGATTGACTCAATCTTAAAAGAGAGGCTCGAACGGTCACTTAATATCTGCTTGAAAAGTGGAATCATTTTTATGCGCTTATTTTGCTTCGCAAAATCTTGGTGCTGCTGCCAGTAAAGATTCAAGAACTGGTTTATTCCACGCAAGTTTATGCCGCCCTCTTTTTCTGCAATTCCGCCCAAAATGTTATTATAAAAATCAATTCCGCGCTGATTCTCTTTTCCTCCTTGGCAAAGATATTTATTAAAAGCTTGAACAGTAAAAATATCAGCAAGCTTTTCTTTGCCTAAATATGAAGCAAGTTCTTTTTCCACATCGCTTATAACTTGTGGACATTTTTCCTGAATAATTTTGAATAAAGCGATGTTCTGCAGAAACTTTGGAAAGTTATCGTTTACAAGCCTGTAAGGAACAGCTGTTGGAATTGGTTCGGCTGAATAAACATTTTTTCTGTTTTCTTGAAAGCCTTTGAAATATGAAGAAAATCTTTTGAAGGTCTCTAGTGCTTCTTTGTTTATGTCTTTTGTCGAATTTTGTGTAAACCAGTCAATAAAATCTTTATCCTTATTGAATAAGTCACTCGGTGTTGATGCAGTTAAAGCTTTAAAACGTTTGTCACTTGTCAATTTTTTTGCAATTTGATCCCGAAGTTTTTTCTGTTCCGCCTCTACTTTTGAATCATCTGCTTTGCTTTTATTGAAATCTGACATTTCTTTTTCAAGCACAGTCCAATCAAAGCTTGCATTTTTTAGAACGTCATCGATAAAAAATTTGTGATAGTTATCAATAATCTTTTTTACGTCTTTATAATCATCAGCTTTCTTTTTATCTGATTCAAGAAATTTTCCTTTTTTAATATTTTCTTTTGTCTGGGCAACAGGTTTCAACTCAAAACGCAATGTCTTTGACAAAGTGTAAAGCTCTGTAAAATTACTAAAATTTTTATTCATGTCAAAACTCCTTTTGCACAAGTGAAAACAGATATTTACGTATTTTTTCAATACTTTTACTATTATATCACAATACCTGCCGCATATAATGATACAGGGTAAAAATATTTTAGTCACACGCAAACTGCACAATCTTGCAGCATAAAAAAGCGCGGCAGGCGCTGGAGGGGCGCCGGGGTTGCTTGCAGCCCTGGCGTTACCACAGAGCGGTAATGGAGCCGGCAGGCGGAACCCCGCAAGCACCACACACGGGAAATAAGAGTCAGCGGAAAAAACAACAGTCAGAGATGAAGCTGCCGCAAAATAATTCAACTAATTTTTCCTAAGCGAATTGGGCGTAACCCCGTAAGCCTTACGGAAAGCCTTGCTAAAATACGAATCGTTTGCAAAGCCGCACTTTATCGCAACCTCTTTTGCAGTAAGGGAAGTTTCTTCCATCATGAGTTTTGCCATGTAAAGACGGAATTCGGCAAGATAGCTCCACAAAAGAATTCCCATCTCTTTTTCAAAGACCCGGGTAAGATAGTCGGGAGAAACCCCGCAGTAAGCGCTTATGTCTTCCCGGGAAATCTGCTGTCCAAAGTTCTTGTTAATAAAAAAAACCGCGCGCTTTACAAGCTTACCTGTCCGTGGCGGCAAGATGGCATCCTTTTTTTCCAGAATGCATCTTATGCGTTGCAAGAAAGGCTTTCCCAGGGCAATGGCGGTATTGCAAAGAATGGTGCGCGGAAAATCTGCAACAAGGCTCTCATTTCCAAAACCGTTAAAACTGTCGCTTATAACCATTATTGGCACATTCCTAAGCTTTTCGTAGCGCCTTACAGCCTTAACGTCAAGGTCTTCCAAAGAGTCAAAAACCAGCATGTCGGGAATAAAATTGAACAAAATGCTGTCCAGAATCCTAACGGAAGAAATAACCTCCGTATCGTAATCTCGAGAAAGGCATACGAGCATCTTCTGGTCAGTCCCAACAAAAAGTATTTTCTTTCTTCCGTACATCAGCTATTCCGTAAACCGGCTACCCTGCGCACCGCAAAAAATGAACCGCAAAACGCAACCGCAAAACAAACCACGCATCAGCACACCGGCATTCCCCGGCCCGCAAGGCACCCACCGCAAAACACCCATCGCAAAACAAACCGCACATCAGCACCAGGGAACGCAGCCAAACTGAGTGTCCGCAAAAGAAAGGAATTCCTTTATGCAAGAGTCTGCCTCTTTGTTCAGTTCAGAAAGCCTTACAGCCTTTGCATGGGAAGAAGAAGCCCCATTTCCAAGCTTAACAAGCGGGTTAACATAGCGCTTCTTTACGGAAACAGAAACGCAATAACTGTCCGGAAGCGGTTCCTGCGTATGCTGAACAACCTTCATGTTGCGGAAAGTGTGGTAAAGCCTGGTAAAAGACTCGTCAACATTATCCTTGGCAAGCGAATCAAACTTTTCCACAAGGGCCTTTTCGCTAATCGTAAAAAGCTGCTCTTCCGCAATCAGCTTGCATTCAAGCGCCCGCGAAACAATATCCGCCAAAAGCTGCATGGAAACCTTGTCTTCGTTGTGCTGCAAAATCATGCTAACTTCTATAAATTTGCGCATATAGTCAAAAGCCGCCTGCTGGTCCAAAAAGCCAAGCTCTGGAAGCCCATCGGCATTCTCCAGAACCGCAACCTGGGAATAAAGCCTTTCAATCTCGTCCATGTTCCAAACTGCATCCAGCGAACATCCGCTGGGGAACATGTACTCAAGCCTGTCTGCGCTAAGACCCGGAATATTGTTGTCCGCAATGGGATAGCGGTGGTAATCGTCAATTTCGTACTTGTAGATTCCGTGGCTAAACAGAAGCTCGCTAAGTTCCAAATCCTCGTTAATCATCTTCTGGTTGTTAAGCTCGGTACTCTCCTGGGTAAGCGTATCTCCGTTCCTAAAATCAATCACATGGCTAAAGGCCGGGGTAGAAACATCATGAAAAAGCCCCGCAAGGGTCTGTTTTTTGTCGTGGGTAAAATTCCAAACTATAAGGGCGGTCCCAACCGAATGTTCCAGGCGGGAATAATAAAAGCGGTTCTTAAAAAGTGGAGTCCAGTCGGTTCCACACAAAAGCGTCACGCCGTCCAAGCGCTGCAAAATGGGAAGCCTTAAATACTCATCCAAAAAGTCAGGATAATCGGCGCACAGAATTTTATGGTAGCGCGCAGAATTAAAATCAGTAGAAATCCCCGTGTGTTTTAAAAAGCCCATCGCCAACCCCCTTATACTGCAATTCTATTTTTTTAATGCAAAATAAGCAAGTAGACCAGAAATTTCTCTTTTTTATTTTGGAGCATACTGCAATTTGAACCGGCGGTTAAAACTGCAAACCGCAACTTGCAATTTTTACCCGCTTTCCAGGGTTCCGGGGGCCCCTACCCCCTCCATTGCCAGGCGGCAACGGGCTTGCGCCCGCCCTTCCAATCGGGGCTAGGTTTTTGTTTGCTAAAGGCCCTGCCTTAAAAAAATCGTAACCTTGAAAAATATGCAGAAATGTTATATTCTCTCATAACTAAAAATTTTAGGAGCAGAGCATGCAGATATTCAAAAAATGCATAAAAGTTGCGGCAGTCCTTATTTTTGCCGCAGCCATCCTTTCTTGTTCAAAAAAAGATGGTAGCAAGAATTCATCAGGCAGCGAAACAGATCAAGAAACAGAAAACCAGGAGTCTTCCTCAGAAGAAGGGGACGGAGACGAAGAAGGCGGAGAACTTTATACCGAAGACACTTTTGAAACCGTTTCAGAAGACGGAACAGCCACTTCCAGCAGCGGACAAAGCCCAGCAGCCCCAATTGTTGCAGAGGAATACAATACCGCAGGAATGATTCCAGTCGTAATGGTATGGACACCAGAATCCGGTGTTTACGAAGAAAACAAGAACGGCAGAATGGACTGGAAAGCCTCGGCAGCAGCAGGAACTGTCCTTTACGCTTTCAAGAATGCAAGCGGTGAGCCGGAAGAAAAAGAGGCAATCCGCACATACGACGGTCAAAAGCGCACATGGCTCCATGTAGTGTTCAACAATCAGGAAAACAGGTGGATTCAGAAAGACCTCGTTGCAGTACGCGGCACACCGGTAATCATCAGCGGAAGCGGAGATGCCCTTGCCTATGACCAACCTTCCATAGAAAACATCCGCGACGACGGCATCTACTATCCTCAGGATCAGATTGTTGCAAGAATCGGTTCAGAAACAGACGGATTCTATCAGGTTTACGGAAAGACGAGCGCAGGCTGGCTTCAGAAGTTCTACATTGAATCAGACTGCATCAAGTCCAACAGCTCAGAAATTGCCTGCGAAATGCTCCTTGGCCGTGCAGAAAACACCGCAAATGCAACCGTAAAGAAAGACCTCGTTGCAATCGCAAGGTCTGTAGGCAACAGCGGAAGCCTCTCATCTTCAACAGACTACAGGCTTTCTCAGATGGTAAACGCAACCAGCGACAAGGGAGACATTTCCGTTTCCACAGACAAAATAACCCAGATGGGCAACTGGTACGTAGCCTACGTAAACACAGGCGACGGTTCAAAAATATCCCTCCGCTTGCAGCCAACAACAGCTTCTGCAGTAAAAACAAAGCTAGACGACAAAACCCCTGTCTACTACCGCATGTCAGTTCCAGAGACAGGCACTGTTGCAGGCCAGAAAGGAAAGTGGCTCTACGTTACCACAGGAAAGCCGGGAGAAGACACACCTTCCGCCCTTGAAAACGGCAACAAACTGGACATTTCCCCAACACGCTTTTCATCACACTCATACTTTGACTACACAAACGCTGTAGAAGGCTGGGCATTCAGCGCATGGATAAAAGACGGTGTCCTTGAACCAGCCCCAAGCTCTGGAACCCCAGACTTTGGAATAGAAGAATAAAAGACGGAGAACCAGTTATGAAAAAGACAATAAGAAATTTTATAATAGCTTTTGTTATGGCTGCATCAGGGGCAAACCTGTTTGCGGCAACAGCCTATATGCTCATGGCAAACGGACTTCTCTACGAAGAAAAAGATGGTAAGATGGCACAGGCCGCAAAGCTTTCCACTGGCACCTCTCTTGAAACTCTTGGCGGAGAAGAAAAAGACGGCAAAGTTCAGGTAAGCTATCAGGGCAAAAAGCTCTGGGCAAACAAGAACCAAATCTCTTCCATCCCGGACGGAGCAATGGCCATCATCGTAGAAGATGCAACCGTATTCGACGGACTTGACCTTGTAAACTGCGGAAAGTCAGTTCTCAAGACCGGCGCACTCGTGCTTTCTTGCGGAACTTCAAAGAAGGAACTCGCAACGCTTACAAAAATCCAGTACTACAACTACTCCATAAAGAGCGTAACAACCGGCTACATTCTCGAAGGCAAGTCTTCCACAGACAAGGCTATGCGCCAGGCAATGACGGTATTTGCAAAAATTAAGAAGGCAAAGACAAAAAAAGCCCAGGAAGCAAGCTTTAACAACCTTAAGAAGCTCCAGGAAAAATCCACAGAAGACATTTCTGCCATAGTAAAGGCCGCGGATGAATACCTGCACGGCGTAGACTTGGAAGAAGGCGGCTTCTACGATTTCTCTTCAACGCTCAGAATGGCAATCTTTGCAGACTCCAGCTCCACAATCAACATGAGGAGCAAGCCTGGAACAAGCGCAGACAATTCCGTAACAGCAAAAGTTGAAGGTCTTGGCAGCGGAAGCAACTACCAGGTTCTTCTTGCCCAGAAGCGCACAAAGCACACCCAGACAATCAACGGCATAACAGACTACTGGTACTACGGCAGGGTCGAAGGCGAAGACAAAGAAGGCTGGATCTTCGGAGCCTACCTCCACCTCTTTGACTTCTAACATTTGCAACATTATATTTTACTAAAAAAACACGGACTTGCTCGGCGGGACGTAGGAAAAAAGCAAGGAGGGACCCTTTAGGGAGGATTCCTTGATTTTTTCCGTTACTGGGACCCGCCGAACAAGTCCGTATTTTTTTGCATAAGTATTTTGCCCTTAACTAATTTTGCAAAATGCGCTATAATCTCTCAAATATTTTCTATAAACAAGGGAATCATATATGAAACTTAACTGTGGAATCGTCGGGCTTCCTAATGTTGGAAAGTCCACTCTCTTTTGCGCTCTCACAAAGGCACCTGCCGCCGCAGAAAACTATCCTTTCTGTACAATAGACCCAAATGTTGGCGTTGTTGACCTTCCTGATGAACGCCTTGATTTTATGGCAAGCGTTTTCCAGCCCAAAAAGAAAATTCCTGCTGCCGTAGACTTTGTAGACATTGCAGGACTCATAAAGGGGGCTAGCAAGGGAGAAGGCCTTGGCAACCAGTTCCTTGCAAACATACGCGAGACAACCGTTATAGCCCACGTTGTACGCTGCTTTGACAACCCGGACATTCAGCACGTACGCGAAGACGCAAAGACAGATGCCCCTATCGACCCGGAAAGCGACATCCTTACCATAGACTTTGAGCTTGCACAGGCAGACTTGGACACAATCACCAAGAGACAGGAAAAAATCACAAAGCAGATCCGTGCTATGGGCAAAGAAGAAGAAAAAAAACTTGCCCCTTACATGAGCGCCGTAGAAAAGATTAAGCCCCTGCTCCAGGACGGCAAGTGTGCCCGTATGGCAGACCTTACGGATGATGAGCGCGAGGCAATCTACGACCTTCACCTGCTTACGATTAAGCCGCAGATTTTTGTCTGTAACATAGACGAATCTACGATTGAATCCGGCACAAACAAATACGTAGAAGCCGTAAAGAAAATTGCCGCAGAAGAAAAATCCGAAGTGGTTGTTATTTGCGGAAAATTCGAAGCTGACCTTTCAGAGATTACCGATGAAGCAGAACGCAAAGAATTCATGGAATCCGTTGGACTTAAAGAAAGCGGACTTACAGTTCTTGCCCGCCAGGTTTACCACTTGATGGGTCTCCGCACCTTCTTTACAGGAGGAGCAGACGAATGCCGCGCATGGACAATTCACGCCGGAGACAAGGCGCCACAGGCAGCAGGAGTCATCCACACTGACTTTGAAAAGGGATTCATCAAGGCAGAAGCCTACACTGTTGATGACCTAAGGCAGTACGGCAGCGAAGAAAAAATCAAGGAAGCCGGAAAATACCGCACGGAAGGAAAAGAATACGTCGTACAGGATGGGGATGTGTTATTCTTTAAGTTTAACGTAACAAAATAAATGCTCATCAATATTTGAGGCTTTTACATTTATTTTCTTGGCTTTGGGTAAATCGGTACGCACTTGCTACCGGCTTACCTTCAAGCTTAACGTAACAAAATGAATGCCTGATTGCTGCAGAATAGTAGACAAAAAGAAAGGAGCGTCTAAATTTAAAAAAGATTCAGATTAAATTTATGGCACATCACGAATAACTCCGCACACAAATAAAACTTGCGAACTGCCAGTTTTAGGTTTATAATATACACGTCCGCTTACATAAAAACCAATATTAAAATTCCACTTACACATTTAAGGAGCGTGTTTTAACCATGGAAAAAAAAGAACTTGGCAATTTTATTGCAAATGGGAATGCAGTCTTGGGACTGGAATTTGGTTCCACAAGAATTAAGGCTGTTTTAATCGACGACCAGAATATGCCCATAGCATCTGGCGCCTTTGACTGGGAAAATTCTCTGGACAATGGAATATGGACTTATTCGCTCGATGAAATTCACAACGGACTGGCAACCTGCTATTCAAATCTTAAAAAAGACGTAAAAGAAAAATATGGCGTTAAGCTGACAAAATTAAAGGCCATGGGAATCAGTGCAATGATGCATGGATACCTTGCATTTGACAAAGACGGCAAGCTCCTTGTTCCCTTCAGAACATGGCGCAACACGATTACCGGTGCCGCATCGGAAAAGCTTTCTTCACTTTTTAACTATCCTATTCCTGAACGCTGGAGCATATCCCACCTATATCAGGCCATGCTCAACAAGGAGCCCCATGTAAAAGACGTAGCCTTCTTTACGACGCTTGCAGGCTACGTGCACTGGAAGCTGACAGGCAAAAAAGTTTTGGGTGTAGGTGACGCTTCGGGAATGTTCCCCATAGACATTCACACTAAGGATTACAGCGAAAAGATGCTTGGTCAGTTTGACGAACTGGTAAAGCCATTTAACTTTGGATTCAAGCTTAAGGATTTGCTTCCCCAGGTTTTGCAGGCAGGAGATGATGCCGGAAGCCTTACGGAAAGCGGTGCAAAGCTTCTGGATAGAGACGGCGAGCTTGAAGCAGGCTTTGTCTTTGCTCCACCGGAAGGCGATGCTGGTACGGGAATGGTCGCAACAAATTCCGTACGCCCAAGGACAGGAAATGTTTCCGCGGGAACTTCGGTCTTCGCGATGGTCGTTTTGGAAAAGGAACTTTCAAAGGCATACAGCGGCAAAATCGACTTGGTAACAACTCCGTCAGGAGAACTCACGGCTATGGCACATGCAAACAACTGTACCGGCGAATACGACAAATGGATCAAGCTCTTTGGCCAAGCGATTGAAGAATGCGGCTTTAAGATTGACAAGCCAAAGCTCTACGACAGCCTTTTGGGTGCGGCTCTTAAGGGCGACAAGGACTGTGGCGGCTGCATTCCCTACAACTACATTTCTGGCGAATCCATGACGGGGCTTTCACAGGGACGACCCCTCTTTGTACGCACGCAGAAAAACAACTTTACCCTTGCAAACTTCATGCGCTCACAGCTCTTCACTTCGCTTGGTGCCCTTCGCACAGGCATGAACATTCTCTTTGACCAGGAAAACGTAAAAATCGACAGGCTCACGGGTCACGGCGGATTCTTTAAGACACAGGAAGCCGGCCTTACCGCCATGGCATCTGCAATGCACACGCCCATTTCTCTGATGGAAACTGCCGGTGAAGGCGGACCGTGGGGAATGGCACTTCTTGCATCCTACACCGTGAACAAAAAAGGCGAAAAGCTGGATGACTGGCTAGACAAGAACGTTTTTGCCTCTGCAAAAGTGAAGTCTTTTGAAGCGACAAAGGAAGACATCGAAGGCTTCAACGCATTCTTTGCAAACTACACAAAGGGACTTGCAATAGAAAAAGCCGCCACAGAGAACATTGACTAAATGAAGGCAGGGGTATAAAAATGAGTTCAATTTATCAGACATTAAAAGAAGAAGCCTTTGAGGCAAACATGCAGATTCCAAAGCGTGGGCTTGCAATCTACACCTGGGGAAACGTCTCTGCATTCGACAAGGCAAAAGGCGTATTTGCAATAAAGCCGTCAGGGGTTCCCTACGACACGATGACCGTAGATGACATTGTTGTTGTTGACCTTGAACTTAACAAGGTGGAAGGAAAGCTGAACCCCTCCTCCGACACTCCGACCCATGCAGAACTTTACAAAAACTTTAAGGACATAGGTGGTGTAACGCACACACATTCACCCCACGCAACAGCTTGGGCTCAGGCCTGCAAGGGAATTCCCCTTTTGGGAACAACACATGCAGACCACAGTGCAAATGCCGTCGTCTGCACGCCAATGATAACGAAAGAAGCGGTTGAAAGGGCTTATGAAAAAGAGACGGGAATCCTTATCGTAGACACATTCCTTCACCCCGAAAAAGTCGGTGCGAGAAGCTATGACGGAAGCCCACTAAAGCCTCTGGTTCCATCCGAAAACCCCATGGTTCTGGTTGCAGGGCACGGCCCTTTTACCTGGGGAAGCAATGCAGACAAGTCTGTTTACAATGCTGCCGTTCTTGAGGAAGTTGCAAGGATGGCTTGGATTACCATGGCTGTAAATCCAAACTGGAAGCCGCTCCCTGATTATGTCATCGACAAGCACTATCAGCGCAAGCACGGAAAGAACGCTTATTACGGTCAGAAATGAAGAGGCAACATGAATTCCTAAATTTCATTTTTCTCTTATGTGGTCTTTGCCTTACACTTTTTAGCTGCAGGGCAAAGGCCCATCCTGAGCCAAAACAAAAAACAGAAAAAAGCATTATCGTAGGCTTTTCCCAGATTGGGGCAGAAAGCGAATGGCGCACATGCAATACAGAAAGCATAAAGAAAGCTGCGGAGGCAGAGGGAATCCAGCTCATTTATTCCAATGCGGAACAAAAGCAGGAAAACCAAATTAAGGCCATACGCTCCTTTATTGTATACCAGGTTGACGTTATTGTTTTTTGCCCCATAGTTCAGGACGGCTGGGACAACGTTTTGCAGGAAGCAAAGGATGCAAACATTCCCGTAATCATCGTGGACAGAAAGATAAGGACAAGGGACAATTCCCTCTATGCAGGCTATATTGGAACTGACAGTCTGGAAGAGGGGCGCAATGCAGGAAGGTTCCTTCTGGAAAAGTACAAGGATGCCTCCGGCCCCATCAACATATTGGAACTTTACGGAACAGTCGGCTCTTCAGTTTCGGAAGGAAGGAACAAGGGCTTTCACGAAATTATCGACAGAGACCCAAGGTTTTCCATTGTATACACAGAGTCGGGCGACTTTTTGCGTTCACGCGGAAAAGAAATAGCCGAAAATATTTGCTCCAAGTCACCGGCAGGAAAGCTTCAGGTTGAAGGCAAAACAATCCATTCTATCTTCTCACACAATGACCAGATGACGCTTGGACTCTTGGGCATTCTTGATGAATACAAAATTCAAAGCGGAAAAGACGTAACCATAATAACTATAGATGCAGAGCAGGCTGCTATTGATGAACTGCGCAATGGAAAAATCAACTGCGTAATAGAATGTAATCCAAAGATGGGGCCACAGGTTATGCATTTTGTAAAGGACCTTGCAGGAAACAGGCCAATCCCCGCCATGACATACGTAGCCGAAAGCGTCTTTACGGAAAACGCTGACACTGCCGCAATAGAACCGAGAGGATACTGATTTACCAGATGAAAGATCAAAGTGCAAAATCTTCACGGCCCAAAAGCATAAAAAAGACCCTCCGATTTTCTTACATACTGATTCTCCTCATGATGATTCTGCCCGCAGTATATTCAATCTACATAACGCTGCACCACACGAACCAGTATAATCAGATTATTCAGAACGTAAGCCGTGCAAACAGGATAAACCTCATAATCAATCAGGACATCTCCAACGAAATATGGGAAATCGTTGCAGGAAAAAAAACATTTGAAGAGGGACGGCAATATGCAATCCTTTTGCAGATTGAAAACGGAATTTCCGAAATACTTGAAACAAACTCTCTCAACGACAACAGGCAAAAGCTTGAGGTTGCAAACAGGGCGGAAAAGACACTAAAAAAATACATAGACCTGCTTGGACGCCAGATTGCAAACAACAATCCTGTTTCTGAGCAGGAAGAAACCCTCGAAGAAATTCGCGGCTGTGCATCCTTGATGAACGATATTTTCCAAGATTTTATCGTTGCAGAAATCCAGACCCTTTCCGAGACCAATGACAGCATACGCCACTCGTCAATCTTACTTTCCATCGTACAAATTGCAATCGTAATATTCGTTATCTGCCTTGCTTTCTTTTCCATGTATACGGTTTCAAAAAGCATAAGGCAGCCCATTCACAGCATGGAAATTCTTTCCACCAAAATTGCAAGCGGTGACCTCTCCGCCCGTATTGACCGCTCAAACGTAGAAGAGCTGGACAACCTTTCGGTCAACCTCAACACAATGGCAGGAAAGATAAAGGAACTCATAGAAGAAAACATCCGCGAGCAAAAAAACCTTCAGAAAGAAGAAATGAAAACCCTGCAGGCGCAGATTACCCCGCACTTCCTCTACAATACCTTTGACACAATCATCTGGCTAGCAGAGTCCGGGCAGACTTCCCAGGTCGTAGAAATCACAAAGGCTTTCTCCAACTTCTTCCGCATCTCGCTAAGTCGTGGCCACGACTGGATTCCCATTGAGCAGGAATTGGAACATGTAAAAAGCTATCTTACCGTTCAAAAAATCCGCTACCGGGACATCCTCAACTATTCAATTGATTTTGACAAGCGGCTTTCAGGCACAATGGTCTTAAAGCTCATCCTACAGCCTCTTGTAGAAAATGCAATTTACCACGGCATAAAAAACAAGCGTGGCCGTGGAATGCTAAAGGTTTCCGCACAGATAGACGGAAATTCAGACGGGGAGAACTGCATCGTTTTTTCTGTGGAAGACAACGGAAAGGGATTTACCCCCGAGCGTTTGGAAGAAGTCAAAAAGGAATTGAAGTCCGACAACCCGCCGGAAAACCTTCAGAACACATACGGCTTGTACAATGTTAACAAAAGATTGAATCTGTATTATGATAAGGCAGTTAATCTGGAAATTCAGAGCGTACTGGATAAAGGAACGGTTATTTCATTTAAGGTTCCGTGGAGTAAATAGTGTACAGTGTTTTTATTGTTGATGACGAACCAATTGTTTTGGAAGGAATACGCACCACAATAGATTGGGAAAATTCCAACTTTTCTTTTGCGGGAGAGGCATCGGACGGAGAAATTGCCCTTTCGATGATTCAGGAGATAAAGCCCGACATTCTCATTACCGACATAAAGATGCCCTTTATGGATGGGCTGGAACTTTCGGCGACAATAAAAAAGACGCAGCCTTGGATTAAGATTATAATTCTTTCAGGACATGATGAATTTGACTATGCAAAAAAAGCAATATCCATAGGAATTGAAGAATACATTCTAAAGCCATTCACGTCAAAGGAAATCATAGAAAGCCTTGACAAGGCAGCTGTTCAGATAGACAAGGAACGCAAGCAGCTTTCCGACATAACGCGAATGAAGGAAGAATTAAAATCAACAGGGAGAATAATTCAGAAGGACTTTTTAAGCGGAATTGTTCACAGTTCAATAGACATGTCTTCCGTCATGAAAAAGAGCCAGGAACTCAACATAAATTTAATCTCCCGCTACTACAAAATCCTAATAAGCAAAATTCAAAGTGCAAGCAAAAACACGCAGAACGAAGAAATGGCTTGTTCCCTAGTAAACTCCTACTCATCATCCTGGGAACAGACGAATTCCTTTTTTGAAAACAACAACCAGCTTGTATGCATCTGCAAGGGCTCCGACCAGAAGGAACTTGACGACAACACCTATCACATTGCGGAAACAATAGAGCATATCGTTACGCAGAACAATGACTGCCATGTCGTTACAACGATTGGAAAAACAGTTGAGCACCTGTCCTCACTTTCTGAAAGTTATGAAGATGCAAAAAAAATCCTTGAGCTTAGCAAGACAAATGAACAGTCGCGAATTATAAGCAGTGATGACATCATGTCCGAAGGTTCAAGCCTCCTGCACCTAAAAGAAAATGACCCCATGGTTGAACGCTTAAAATATGCATCCAAAAATGACATCTCTGTTATCATTGATGAATCAATGAAACTCATAAGCAGCAACCCGGGACAGTTTCAATTCGTTGCATCCTATCTTTTGGGTGATTTAATCTTTGCAGTTTCCGAGCTGATTGAAGACTTGGGCGGAAACATTCAGGAAGTAAAACCAGAAATTTTGCAGCATGATTATATTGAAGACGCAATTCAAAATGCAGAAACCTTTTCCAAAAAGCTCCATTCTATTTTTACCTTTGCACTCGAATACCGCGACTCAAAGATAACGGGAAAATATCAGGATGTCATACTCAAGGCAAAAAAGTATATTGCAGAAAACTATGCAGACCAAAACACGACCCTTACAAAGGTTGCAGATGTGGTTGCCCTGAGCCCCAACCACTTTAGCACGATTTTTTCACAGGAATGCAAGACAACCTTTATCGAATACCTCACCGAGGTGCGGCTGGAAAACGCAAAGCGGCTAATGAAGACCACGGACATGAAGGGCTATGACATTGCCTACGAATGTGGCTTTAGTGACCCGCACTACTTTAGTTACATCTTTAAAAAGAACACAGGCCTTTCGCCAAGGGAATACAAGGCAAGCCTGTAAGCCAAGGCAAAAGGCCAAGCTGGTTCTATATCAGGCGGATTTTCCTGCGTCGAGAATTTCTGCCGCTTCCTTAAGAAGTTCGATTATGGAAAGGTGCTGGGGGCAAACGCTTTCGCACTGTCCGCATGCAACACAGTCAGATGCCTTGCCACTTCTGTTAACAAGGCCGGAATAGAAATTCTTTGCCCGCCAATCGTCAGGATAGCGGCGCAATGTGTTCACCGTCCTAAAGACATCCGGAATGCTGATTTTCATGGGGCAGCCGTCGGTGCAATATTTGCAAGCAGTACAGCCAATCTGCGGTATGCGCAGAATTTCCTCCGTCACTTCATCAATAACCTTTAACTCACCAGGTGTAAGGGCTTCAAAATTTGTGAATGTCCTTATATTGTCATCCATCTGCTCTTCGCTGGACATTCCGGAAAGAATCGTTACAACCCCTTCAAGGGAACCAACATAGCGCAAGGCCCACGATGCCACTGAATCATTCGGACGCACGCTCTTGAATTTCGCCTCGATCTCAGGCTGCATCTTTGCAAGCATTCCCCCGCGTACAGGTTCCATGATTATCATTGGGATATTCCTTTTGTGGAGTATGTCATAAAGCCTTTGTGACTGAACGACAGGGTTTGTCCTGTCAAGATAGTTAAGCTGAATCTGAACGAATTCCATTTCAGGATGCCTGTCCAAAACCTTTTCCAAAAGTTCCGGGCTTCCGTGGAAAGAAAAACCAAAATGCTTTATGAATCCGCCATCCTTCTTCTTAAGTCCCCAGTTAAAACAGTCGTATTTTTCGTATGAGTCATAATTCGCCTCTTCAATTGAATGAAGCAAATAAAAATCAAAATAGTCAACTCCGCTTTTTTTAAGCTGGTCGTTAAAAATGCGCTCAACATCCCCCTGCTCTTTCACTTCCCAAATTGGAAGCTTTGTTGCAAGCATAAAGTCTTCCCTCGGATACCTTTTAACAAGAGCCTCACGCGCAGCCTCTTCGGAATGGCCGCCATGATAAATATAAGCCGTGTCAAAGTAATTCATACCGGCATTCATATATTTATCAACCATAGACTTTACACGCTCAATGTCTATAGACCCATCTTTTTCCGGAAGCCTCATTAATCCAAAACCAAGCTTTGGTATTTTTGTTAAATCAAGTGCCATATAATTCCTCCTATATATTCTTACTCAAAGAGCATATCAATGTTGTTTGCCACCATTTTTTTTAACGCCCCACGGGAAACACTTTCTGGGAAGTTACGCCATACAAGATATTTTGCCTTAGGCGCCACTTCGAGAAGCGGGCCTGCAACAGGATTGTGAACATTATCTATGATAAAAACAAAATCCTGCGACTTTGCAAATGCAATCTGTTCAGACGTTACTTCCCCGGGACCAAAAACCAGAACAACATCGAAGCCTAACTCTTTTGCAAGATAAATCTGATTTTTGTTGCATAAAGCTTTTGCCGAGGAAAGGCCTTTGCCTTTCATATTTTTTTTCCCGTTTTCTATAACGGCGCGATATTCAGCTATGCGCCTTTCACATTCCCTCTGGGTGCCAAAAATTTCCGCAAGGTTTCTAGCCTCTTCCGAAACAGTTTGGATTGAATTATCGCATTTGATTTTTATCATTCTTGAATCAGCCTTTACAGAGTCGCTCAAAATTTTCATCATGCGCTCAAATCCTGCATAAACAAAATATGTACTCCCGTTAATCTTCTGAATGTCAGAAACAGTAACTTCATATTCAGGCGGATGGCGCAAGTTGGCAGGCGCAACGGTTTGCACATCGTCAATTCCTGCAATATCCATAAAACCCGCAGTCCAACTAGTTGACGCAAGGAATTTTCCACTAGCCGGTTTTACAGCATCTGCTTGTACATCCGTCTGAGATTCCGTCCTTGCATCCGCTGCCACAGGTTGCTTCTTGCTACACCCCGCAATCAAGACTAAAAGGCTTGTCATAAGAGCCGCACAAAGTTTTTTCATTTCAAGACCCCGTTAAACATTATAAAAATAACCCCAGCCACAAGCGAAATTGTCGCCCCGGGCGGAAGGTTGCAAACTACCGCAATTACATATCCGGCAAGAGAAAAGGCGAGCCCCATGCCGGAACTGAGCAAAAATAGATTCTTAATTCCACAGAAACGCCCTGCATTTATCCTACCGGCGCACAAAACAGGAAGTATCAGTAATGAATCTATCAAGAAAGCACCCAGAAGCTTCATTGCGACAGAAACAACAAGCGCAATCAGCAGCACCATAAAAGTGTAATGAAATTTTACTTTGATTCCAAGTGACTGGGCTATTTCATTGTTAAAAAAAACTGCAAGAATATTATGAAAATTAGCGGCAAGGTAAAGCAAAAGCAAAAGTGCAATGCATAAAAGGAGCATCACATCATACAGCCTAAGCGCAAAGGGGCTTCCCCACAAAAGGCTAAGACTGTCCTTAGCAGGAACATTTTTTACATGCATTATAAGCGAAGCGATTGCCATGCTTACAATCATCCCTGCGGCACTTGCATAGCCAAAACCAAAGGCCTGCCCCTTGCCAAGGCAAACGATTCCCAGAACCATAACGATATTTACGGCAATCACGGCAGGCACAAGGGGAAGACTGGCAGCAAGGCTAAGTGCCCCGCCCAAAATGACTCCGTGCATTAGCATATAGCGAATGGGAATTAAGTTAAGGCGGAGAACCATCACACCGCAAAGGGGAAAGCTTGCCCCGCTTATAATTATTGCAATAAAACCACGAAGGACGGGCGCAAGGGAAAAAAGCAAAGTCAGACGCTCAAAAAAATTACTCACCGCTACCCCCTATCACAATTTTTTGCCACCCGCGCAAATCTGCAAGTTCCCTATCATGCGTTACAAGTATGATTGTAGGAATCTCGGAAATGGTCAACGAGCGTAAAATATCCGTAACCATTTTCTTATTTTCGGCATCAAGGCTTGCTGTAGGTTCGTCCAAAAGGAGGAGCCTTGCATTCTGGGCAAGACAACGGGCAAGCTGGACCTTTTGTTTTTCCCCTCCGCTCAAAGAACAAAAGCTTCTGTCTGCTAGATGGGCAGCAGACAAACGGTGCAGGGCCTTTTCTATAAGCTGACTTTTATTTTTGGCCTTATGACTTATTCCAAGCCCTACGACTTCTCGACAGGAAAGGCTAAAGAACTGGGCATCCGTAAACTGAGGGATATAGCCGACAGTAAATTTCTGAACGTCAGAAGGATTCCTGCCGCCAATTAAAATTTGCCCCTCATATTTTTTTTCTATTCCGCAAAGGAGCCTAAGCAAAGTCGTTTTTCCCCTTCCGTTTTCACCAAGTACCATCAGGTGCGCACCAGCCTTTAATTCAAACGAAAGATTCTTTTGGCTTATAAAAGGATGGACAAGATTTTGTACGCTAATATCAACCCCCTGGACAAGCTTGGCACGCTGCCGCAGAAGAAAATACATATAGTCTTCATCCCAAAGATCTTCAAGCTGATTTTCCGTAGCACACATCAACTTGGGAACAAGGTGGCTGTAATGAACTTCCACCCTGTTGCAATCAGAAGCATGCTCATTGTGCAAATTTATGTACCTAAGCGCATTTTCACTTAAAATATCTGCATTTATTCTTTTTATCCCGTGGCGTATCGTCAAAACAGCCGCAGCCTTACCCATGGCACTGTCGTGGCTGCAAAGCATTTCTCGGGGACCTTGATATGTCTTTAGAAATTCCTCAAGTTCAAATAAAGGATAAAGCCATTTGCCGGCACTTTCAAAAATCAAATCATCCCGGTTAAAGACTTGTAGAGAAAATTCACCCGGCAATTCTTGCATGTAGGACATCCGCCGCCCCAGTTTTTAAAATTTTGTCACTCTTCCTTTATCCTATATAAACACCGCTTTGTCAACAAAAAAAGGTGCACCTCCAGTTTCCCAGAAGTGCACCCAGCATGAAGAACGGTTTAATTATTGGGCAGCTGCGCCGAGTTTCTTTTTCCTAGCCGAAAGAATTACGCTCTGCAAAAGGATAAAGAAGCACAGCATAAGGCCGGTTGTAATCTTCTGCCACCAAGGCTGTGTAAGTCCTGACGCAATTACAATCGTATTGATTGTTTTAAGTGACATAACACCGAACAGGGTTCCAATCAGGCTTCCAACGCCGCCAGTCAAAAGAGTTCCGCCTATAATAGAAGAAGCGATGGCTTCCATCTCGGCACCGTCAGCATTGGATGCATTTCCTGCCCCTGTGTGAAGCAGATAGACAAATCCTGCAATACCAGCAAGTACGCCACAGATTACATAAGCCGTAAAACGTGTCCTCTGAACGTTGATTCCAAGCATCAGGGCACTTTCGCTGTTACCGCCAATTGCATAAAAGTTTCGTCCAATGCGTGTCCACTTTAGCGTTGCCCAAAGGAGTACAACAAGCAGAATAGCAACTACAGCGCCTATTTCAAGATATGAATTGATGAAGGTTCCGTTGCGCGTAAAATACCCGACACCGGGCAGGTTAATCGTAAAGTCCTTTAACCTAAGGAAAAATTCATTTGCCTTAACCGTAACAGGATTTACGCTAACAATAGTCGTCATTCCCTTTGCAAAGAACATGCCCGCAAGCGTTACAATAAATGGCTGGATCTTCAGGTATGAAATCAGGAAGCCCTGAACAAGGCCAAAGGCAAGCCCTATCGCGAGAGCAATCAAAAGCGCACCAAAGACGCTTCCGCCCTTGTTCTCCAAAAAGCAGACGGTTGTCATCGTGATGAGAGCTACCTGACCGCCAACAGAAATATCTATTCCGCCGGAAATCATTACAATCGTAAGCCCGCACGCAATTATTATCAGGTATGCATTGTTGTTAAAAATATTAAAGAACTGCTGGGGATTTAAAAATCCACCGCCCCAGGCAACCATTGCAAGCAGGTACATTACGATAAATGTACAAATCGTAATCGTCAAAAGCAGAGTCGTATTGGAGACAGGCTGCTTAAATTTTTTCTTAAAAAAATCCTGAATATTGCTCATGTTACTTTGCCTCCACTTTTACAGCCTTTGCAGAAACTTTTTTTGCTATTCTTCCAACCCATTCCTTTACGACTGGAGAACCGGCAACAACGATTATAACAATTACAATTGCCTTGTAAGCCTTTATGTCCGTTGAAGAAACCTTCATCGCATACAGAGTCGTCGTCAAAGCCTGAATAATGTAAGCACCGATTATCGATCCTGCAAGCCTGAACTTTCCTCCGCCAAGCGAGTTTCCGCCAATTGCAACTGCAAGAATCGCATCCATTTCTATGTCAAGCAAAATCTTCTCGTGGTTTATAAGACCAATTCGGCAGACATTCATAGAACCCGCCAGTGCAACACATACGCCAAGGATTACAAAGACGAGCATCTTCATAAACACTGGGTTAATCCCGTTCTGCTTTGCAGCCTTCTCGTTTATACCAACCGACTGAATAAAAAGACTAAGCGTTGTTTTATTCAAAAGAAGCAGTATCAAAAGAACAAAGAGAATTACTATCAGTATGGGGCTGGGAATCGGACAACCGGGGATAAAGCCTCCCAAGTATCCGAGCAGGTTGCTTTCCACATTCGGCGTTGCACCTCCGTTAATCCAGTATGCAATCGGGCGGCCTGCGGTAAACAAAATCAGAGAAGCTATCATAGGCTGAATGTTGAACTTTGCAATCAAGGTACCGTTGAAAAGGCAGAATACAATCGCAACACAGCATGCAACAATCACGCCCAAAAAGATTGTCGGAACAGTTATGGAACCTGTCCTTAAAATTTTTACAAAGATACTTCCTGCAATAGCGGCACATGCACCAATTGAAATGTCCTGTCCCTTTGTGGCCGAAGTAACGAGCGTCATACCGATTGAAAGAATCACAAGTTCAGACGCACCGTTCAAGATACTTATCAAGTTTCCAGTAAGAACCCTGTTTCCGACATTGTTCACCTTTATTCCGATTGAAAAAAAGCTCGGATCCCTTATCAGGTTAAAGACAACAAGAATCAGCAGCGCAATTACAGGAATAATTAACTGCGATGACGTAAGTTTTTTTATCTTTTCTGAAAAATCTAATTTGCCTTTCATCTATTAATTTCCTCCCGCAATAGTCTTCATTATATTTTCCTGACTCAGCTGCTCGTCCCTCAACTCTCCCACAATGTTGCGGTCCTTCATGACAACAAGCCTTGTACACACATTCAGCATCTCCTGGATTTCCGAAGAAATAAATGTAATGCCAACACCATCCTTGGAAAGCTTCAAGACCTGCTTTTGAATTTCCGTCTTTGTACCAACATCAATTCCGCGCGTAGGTTCATCAAGAATGAGATACTGTGGGTGGGTTAAAAGCCAGCGTGCAAGAATCACCTTCTGCTGGTTACCGCCAGAAAGAGCCTTTATGGGTGTTTCCTTGGAGGCCGTCTTAATCTGCAGGAGCTTGATGTATTCATCGGCAATCTTCTCTGCCTCTGCCTTCTTGAATGGACTCCAGAATCCCTTCAAAACCTGCTGGGCAAGAATTATGTTGTCCTTTACAGAAAGATCCGCAATAATACCGTCACCCTTGCGGTCTTCCGGCAAATAGCCAATGCCGTTTTTCATTGCATCCTTAGGCTTTGAAATCTTAACATCCTTCCCGTTCACCTTTACGCTTCCGCCGGTAACACGGTCTGCTGCAAAAATCGCGCGTACACTTTCGCTTCGGCCTGAACCCAAAAGCCCCGTAAAGCCGTTAACTTCACCCTTTCTAATCTTAAAGTCAAAGGGTTTAACGCCTTCCGCACTAGAAAGATTGTGGGCCTCGTAAACCGTCTCTGACGCCTCGTTAAACTTGCCCTTTTCATCCTTAAGTTTGGAAATATCATCAAGTGCCTTTCCAAGCATCGCAGAAACAAGCTCAACCTGGGGCATGTCCTTTATAAGATATTCACCCACAAGCTCACCGTTGCGAAGAACAGTAATCTTGTCACAAACCTCGTAAACCTGATCCAAAAAATGGGTGATAAAAATGATTCCAACGCCGTTCGCCTTAAGTTCACGCATAAGGGTGAACAAAAGTTCAACTTCCCTCTCATCCAAAGATGAAGTTGGCTCATCAAGAATCAAAACCTTGCATTCCATGTCAACTGCCCGCGCAATAGCAACCATCTGCTGAACCGCAAGGGAGCAGGTTCCCAGCTGTTGCGAGGCCTTTGCCGGAATGTTAAGTTTTTCCAGAATTTCATCTGCCTTTTTCTCCTGGGCAGACCAGTTTATAAATTTATAGTTTCCCCGTCCGATGAACATGTTTTCTGCAACAGTCAAATTCGGGCAGAGTGTAATTTCCTGATATACGGTGCTAATGCCAAGATTCTGGGCATCCTGCGGAGAACGAATCAAAACAGGACCATCTTTTCCGTCAATGCAAATCTCTCCCGCATCCTTTTCATAAACACCGGTAAGGCATTTTACAAGAGTCGATTTACCGGCTCCATTCTCTCCCATAAGCGCATGAATTTCACTTTTGCAGAGAGTAAAATCTACATTTTGAAGTGCCTTTACTCCGGGAAACTCCTTGTAAATTCCCCGCATGGTCAAAACAACATTATTTTCCATTTTAATTTCCCGCCATTTTTCAGTTTGAACAAAACCGCGACAAGCAAATCCGCCTGACAAAAAAATTAATTCAAAAAAAAAGCGGTGTAACCAGAAGCAAGACCTAAGCCCTGCTTCTGATATTTACACCGCGTCCGCTTACGATAAATTAGTCACCAAGTCCGTACTTGTCGATATCTGCCTGTGTAAGAGTCTTTGCATCAAAACCTTTTTCTTCAGAGATAACTTTCTTTGAAGGAACATTGCCAGTCTTGATCATTGTTTCGATTACACCAGCCTGGAAAGGAGAGCACTGTCCGTCATAGTTCCAGGTTCCTGCCAAGAGTTCACGGAGAGCCCACTTGTTGCAGTCAAATCCCATTACGATAACATCCTTGCCTACACCGTGAGTAATACCGGCTTCATCAAGAGCAGCAACTGCACCCTTAGCCATACCGTCGTTTTCTGCGTAGATTACGTTGAACTTTTCGCCTGAGTTGATAACTGATTCAACAATCTTCTTTGCTTCTGCTTCGTCCCATGTTGCTGTCTGCTGAACAACCTTTGTCATTGTTCCTGCAGCAAATTCCTTGTCCAAGGCAGCTGTACGGCCAATCTGAGCATCTGAACCCATAGCACCCTGAATGTGGATTACCTTGTATTCAGGAAGATTCTGTGCCTTGAGCCATGCAACGGCTGTATTACCCTGGTTTGCCATGTCAGAAACAACGGCAGCTTCATAAAGGCTTTCGTCTGTGTTAATCATGCGGTCAAAGAGGAATACCTTGATTCCAGCCTTCTGTGCATTCTTGAGAACTGCATCCCATCCGTCTGTTGCAGCAGCGGAAAGAAGAATGTAATCAACGCCTTCCGTAATGAACTGGGAAGCAGCGTTAAGCTGTTCATCATTCTTAAGGCTGTAGAAAGTCTTTACTTCATAACCCTTGGCCGGAGAGAAAACTTCCTCCATGTCCTTTACGTTAGCAGCACGGTAGCCTGATTCTGACGGCGGGTTGTTGATAATACCAATCTTAATTGCACCGTTTTTCTTTCCCTTTGCACATCCGACAAACAAGCTTGCAGCCATCAAAACTGCAACAGCAGCAGAAAATAATTTTTTCATAAGAAATCCTCCTCATTTAGATATTTTTCTTATGATACAATCCTAAAGGAAAGACCCTGGATTTTGAATGCAATTTTTTAGGTATTTGAGTATAATTTTTTATGAATTTTTCCTTAAACATGAAAAAAAGTTAAAATTCTTACGGCAAAAAGTGGGATTTCTTTCTATTTTTTTAAGAAAAATGTCCTATCTTACCACGGCAGAAAAAATTGTAAAGGCTGTTACGGTATGCAAATGAATTAAAATAATTTTTTACCACACGCCCTTCCTATCGAGGCTAGGTTTTGTTTGCAGAAGAAAAGTTGCGCTTTTCTAAATGGAAAGTATCATGTAATTCCGTACCTTTGCCTTAACTTTTTACTTTCCATTTCCGCTGTTTCTGAATAACTGCAATAGAACTTTAGGGCACTTGCAATTAACCTGATTAAAGTGAGAGAGTCTTTTGGTTCATTAAAACTTTTCGCAATTTTACGTTCCATCATTTTAAACACGAGTGCAAGCATCTCTAATTCAAAAGGAGCGGTTGGAATATATTCTGAGTTCCGGCAAAAATTCCTAAAGAATTTTTTCTCTGCCATGTTGCAGATGTCAGCAAGCATCCCCAGCTCTTCTTGCCATAAAGTGTGCCACTCCAAGACATTTCTTACCGTCTGCTTAAAGTCTGTTACAGCAAGAACGTCTGCTGCATGCTGGTACTGGCGCTCTAGCCTGACTGCCTTTGCCCACAGGTTAAACCATTCGGGTGAATTTCTAATGGCAAAACTAATCATTAAAAGCCTCCTTGTAACACTCAGGTGGATGCTTTTGCCATTACCAGTACATCCTGTTTTTTATGTACATATTATACCAACTTGAACCGTCTTGATTATATTTTGGATCATACCGTCCTGACTTGCCCCAAACAGATTGCATGTCATGCTATGCCAGGATACTTCATGTCCCAAAGAATCTTGAATTCAATAGCATAGTCTGTACAATTCAATTGCCCGTTCTGTTCACTAATATCGTATACTATCTTATCAAGTTCCAAAATAGTATTGTGAACAGCTTGCTCCGTATCAATATTATGCGGCTGATACAAAGGGGGCTTGTCTTCAGGTTGTTCAGCAAGCTCAACGACAATATTGTAGATGCTTTGAGTGCCTTCAAAAAATACGAATAGATAAGCAGTGAATAAAAATGATATAAACAGCATTAGCCAACACTTAAAGTACCTGCGCTTAAGAACTGCATAAGGCATAAAACCTTCTGGCTTCTGCATGTATTTTCCAAACAAATCCGCTGCACGGCTGTCCACACGCATCTTGTCGTAGTCATTCATCTGGCTGTAGCAGTGGTCAAGCTGCTGGAATGCCGGCAATTTGTGGGCCTTGTTTTCCATGTGGTAGAACTTGTATATCAAAAGGCGGGCCTTAACGTCTGCAAGCTCTTTTATGGCAATGTCTGTGAATGTCTCGTTTTTGATTACGATCTTTTCTTCTCTATACATACTGTCTCCTCCAAAAGCATGTCGCGCGCTTTTGCTGCACGTAAATTGTCTTCTGCTATTAACCACATAATAAATTTTGCGAACAAGCCGCAAAGTATTGGCACTACAACAAATACACCGATGATTATCATAATGTCGTCAAGCATGATTGCACCTCCTTAAGAGCCCACACTATATAAGAGCGCATCTTTTGCAAAAGTTGACACCATCTCTTACGTTTTACAATATAAAACACCTTTGTTCCCAATGCACGGGAATGAAAAAAATATTTTTTTTCTTGGACCAGCTTTTATCTGCTTAGGAGTGCTTGTAGCCCGGTGCTTCTCCAGGGGGCCGGCTTGGTTGGTGGAAGAGATAAAAACTTATTTCTAAGACTTTTTAATCCGTCTGATTGAATTTTATTGCTTGATTTGCTAGAATGGCGCATTATGAGTGAAACAGAAGTAAAAGAAGTAAAATCATCTGATCCCTGCCCATGCTGCAGCGGAAAGAAATATTCAGAGTGTTGTGAAGGTATCCTTAACGGTACAAAAGAAGCGGCTACTGCAGAAGAGTTGATGAGGGCCCGCTATTCAGCATACGTTGTGCATAATATTGACTTTATTGTTAATACGGTTGAACGCGGTGAAAAGATTGCAGAAATAGACCGCAAGGCTACGGAAGACTGGAGCAACAAGAGCACCTGGCACGGTCTTAAGATTCTCCGCACAGAAAAAGGCGGTGCGGATGATACTGAAGGCGTAGTAGAGTTTGAGGCAACTTACACCCAGAAGGGTATCCGCGACGTTCATCACGAAGTTGCAGGCTTTAGAAAGATAGACGGCAAATGGCTCTACAGCGAAGGTCTTCTCCGCCCAACAACAGTTGTCCGCGAAGGCCGCAAAATAGGAAGAAACGAACCCTGCCCATGCGGTAGCGGAAAGAAATATAAAAATTGTTGCGGAAAAAATGCGTAGCATTTTTGGAGCAACAATTTTGTAAAATGTTGCGACCGATGGGAGCAACTCCCAACGGCGGTAAGAACGCTTAAGCAACAATTTTGTAAAAACTAATGTCTAACATATACACAGGCTTTCATGCCGTAGAAGAAAGGGTTCGCCGCTATGCCCAGGAAAAAAGCGGTGGCCAGCCCTCCCTCTTCTACAGCAAGGCCGGACCCAGAATTAAGAAAATCCTCTCTTTGGCAAAAGAAGCTCAAATTCCATGCAGTCAGGTTTCGGAAGATGAACTTGACGCAATGGTTCAAAGACTTCCGCAATTGGCCCAGGATCACCGCGGCATTGTGCTTAGCGTTCAGGGCGAAAAGGCCAAGGCTAGCAATTTGGTTCAGCTTGACCAGTGGCTTTCTTCTGTTGGTGAATCTGCAACCGTCGTAATCCTTGACAGCGTAACAGACCCCCACAATGTTGGAGCAATATTGCGTTCCTGCGACCAGTTTGGAGCTTCCCTTCTGATTCTTCCCGAGCGCAGGGGAATGAATGACGTTCAGAACAACGAGATTGTGGCACGTTCAAGCGCGGGTGCAAGCGCATGGGTAAACACGGCCGTTGTTTCTAACCTGGTAAGGGCTACGGAACAGCTAAAAGAAGCCGGCTTTTGGATTTACGGGGCTGATGCCGGTGGACAGACCTTGCAGGACATATCCTTTGCAAAAAGAACATGCTTTGTTATGGGCAGCGAGGGCAACGGAATAAGCCGTCTCTTGGGAGAGCAGTGCGACTCCGTTGTTTCCATACCAACTTGCGGCAAAATAGACAGCCTTAACGTGTCCGTGGCAGCCGGAGTCCTTCTTTATGAGCGCTACCGCCAGTCTATTTCCTAAATATTACAAAAAATTATATCGATTTTGCTAAAGTTTTTGAATTTTTGTATCTGAATTATATTCACAAATGCATTTATATATGCTAAACTAAATAATCTCCTTATCAAATATTTATCTTTAGCCGGTGCGGTCATGGGTGGGCGTGCCGGCATTTTTTTAGTGGGAATATTTTTGCTTTTATGATAGAATGGATTCAACTATAGAAAACGTTCCAGAGGATATCAATGAAAACAATCTGCAGTAAATCTCCCGCACAGAATTGGGAACAGGCTTTTCCTGTAGGAAACGGTAGGCTTGGAGCAATGGTCTGGGGTAATCCCGCGCACGAAGTAATTCAGCTTAATGAAGAGTCTATTTGGTCGTCCTCATTTATTGACCGCAACAATCCCAGCTGCCGAAAGTCCCTGCAAAAAATAAATGCCTTTGTAAAAGAAGGGCGCAATGCAGAAGTTCAGGATTTGATTCACAGCTGTTTTAATCCAATCGTAAAGAACCACGCAATGTACCAGACGGCAGGAGAGCTGCACATAGATTTTTTTCTTGCGGAAGGTGCAGTTCCCTACAGCGAATGTTCCGGCTACAAGCGTTCCCTGGATTTTGAGACCGGGGTTGCAAACACGACTTTTACTTCGGAAAGCCCCCTGCCAAGCACCGCAATTTTTAGCAGCGGAATGAGGGGAAGCAGCATTGAATACTACCGCGATGTATTTGTAAGCCAGACCCAGGACGTGGTTATAATTCACATTGGGGCTTCCACGCCAAAGAGCATCCACCTTAGGGCAAGTCTGGACCGGGGCAACTATGTCTCCAAGGCAATTGCCCTGGCAGACGATACAATAGCCCTTCAGGACACGCACGGAATTCCTTTTACGCTTATGGCAACCGCAGTTTGTTCCGGCGGAAGGGTAAAGACTTCTGGCGCAAACCTAATCGTAGATTCTGCTGATGAAGTTGTTATTTACATAGACGTTCAGTCTGCCTGGCGCAAGGGCAGCTACAATATGAAAAAGGGCAACGTACATTCTTCCCAGAATTCGCTTGCAACTTGGTCTTCTGATTTTGCGCTAAAAAAACTTTGTTTTGCATCATCCTGCGAATATTCAGATTCCTACAAAGAACACGTTTCTGAGTTTTCGGAGCTTTTCAACCAGGAAAAACTTACGCTTGATTCTGCGGAAGAAAGCAGCATATTTATAGAAGACATTTTGTCCAAGAGCATGGAAAAAACTTCCTTTGCAAATGAATTGTTCTGGAACTGGTGCCGCTACCTGCATGTTTCTTCTTTAAAAAAGAATGAGGTTCCGGGGCCGGGCTACTGGGGACTTTGGAACAATAGTTTTGATTCCCCTCAGGGAAGGTCTGGCATTTCCCTTGATTTATTGAACTTTGCAATGGGGCAGGAACTGTCATCCGCTTTGCTAAAGAGAGTCTACAAGAACGGAAAAAAGACAGCCCGTGTAATGTTTGGCATGGAAGGCTTTGCCGCCTTTGACAGCACGGACTTGTGGGGAGACAGTGCACCTTTGGCGGACGGTAACAAGGAAAGCATAGTGCCTCTTGGCGGAATAAAAATAGCCCTTTTTATAAAGGATTGCTACGAGCGCACGCTGAATGCAAAATTCTTGCGAAAGAATTTTTATGTAATAAAGTCTGCATGTGAATTTTTTGCTGAATTTTTGGGCAGGGATTTTGTTCTTTCTGATGAGGAAAAAAATCTTATTGCAAGTCTCTTTGACTGCGCAATAAGCTGCTGCGGCTACCTTAAGCTTGAAGACAAAAAATCTGATGCGGAAAAGTGGAAGGCTCTGCGTGCCTCCCTTTCTGCTTTGCCCAATGATGAAGGTGGAAAGACTTCTAAGCAAAAAAAAGCAAAGGAATTTCCGGCAGTTTTTGAAAATGAATTTTCACCCTTGTTCTTTGCGGGCAAGTGCCTAAGCCAGATGGACAGCGGTATTGTTCAGAGCGAGTATAAGGACGGAGTGGTACGGATAGAGCTTTTGCCTGGCCTTTCTTCTGCCTGGAAGAGCGGACGCTTGGAAGGGGTAAGGGTAAAGGGTAACCTTATTCTGAACATTGAATGGAAGGACGGAAACCTTAAGGCTGCGGATTTAAAGGCCATGCCAGCAAGCCGCCATGCAGAAAGCGTGATTGTTGTTTACAAGGGCAGGTCTTATGAAGCAGCCTTCAGCGAAAATTCTTTGGACATACTGAACGTTCTTCCTACGACTATTTGAGCAGGGAACCATGCGTCATTCCGGGGGCGACCCGGAATCTGTGGAAGATGAAGATTGGGGGTGGACAGACCCTGAATCAAGTTCAGGGTGACGGTTCTTCGTTAAGGTGACGGGTCTTCGTTAGCCGGGGCATTGGTAGCAAGCTGCGCTTGCTCTCCGAGTTACTTTTTAACTCGCGCATTTTATTGCTAACACATACCAATATTGGGGCGTTGCGGGGCTTTGCAAAGGGATTGCCCCGCAGAGGGGGTAGCGGAAGACACGACAAAGTGGAGCAAATGGTGGAAGTGGCTTGGTTTAAAAACAGGTACTTTGTTGCGTTACAGACCCTGAGACAAGCTCAGGGTGACAGTTGTTCGCTTTTAAATTTTTGCCACTTGCGGCATTTGCGGAACGACTCGTGGCTGGAGCGAGGGGGAGACTTCTCCCTCCTTATGCTACCCCTGAGTCTTTGCCTGGGATGCCTTGAATTCTTTTGGGGTCATGTTGGTGTGCTTTTTGAATTTTAGGTAGAAGTAGTCGGTGTTGCTGTAGCCCACGAGTTTTGAGATTTCGTAAATTTTTAGGTCGGTGGTGGCAATCATGTTCTTTGCCTTTTCTATGCGGATGATGTCCATGTAGGTGTTGAAAGGGACGCCCGTGTATTCGCGGAATTTTTTGCCCAGGTAGGCGCTGTTGCAGTTAAAGAGGTTGCCAAGCATTTCCAGTTTTAGGTCGGTGTTGTAGTTGCTCTTGACGTATTGGATTACTTTGAGGATTGTGGAGTTTGAAGAATTTGAGGTGAAGGCTTCTGCAAGTCCGTTGGTGTAGTCGCTTACGATGCGTATCATTTCGTCAAAGTAGTTTTGCGAATAGATTAGGTTTACAAGGTCCATTGCGGAAACTGCGGTTAGTTCCTTTTCGGGGTGCTTTGTGCGTATCTGGTTGCTGAGTTCCACGATAAAGGCCATGCAGATTTTTTTTACCTGGTCTGCGGTTTTCATGCTTGTTTTTAGGGCTTCCCTCTGTTCCTGAATTATCTTGCCTATGTTTTCCAGGTCGTAGATTTCTATGTACTTTACAAGGTCGCCTATGCAGCTGAAGAGGTTAACGTCTTCGCTTGGGGTGGGCTTTTGCGGGAGTATTGTCTTTGAGTCAATGTTTTCTTCTGTGATGAAGGGGATATTTTCAAAGAAGAAGAGCCTTGAATAGAGTTTCTTTGCCTGGTTGTAGCTGTCCAGCGCACCCTGCAGCCCCTTGCCGGATTTTCCTATTGCGGCAATTGAGCCTTTTTTTTGCAGAGCCTTGCAGAGGGCATTGAAGTTGTGTTCAACGGAAAAATCTTCCTCGTTCTTTAGCACAAGAATCATTTCTGCTTCCATGGAGAAGTAGATGAATTTGCAGAATTTGAATGAATGTTCTATTGCAAACTTTAGCGACTGGAGCTGGCCTTCGCAGCCGCAGAGTACGGGCGAGATGAATGCCACGCGGAAGGTGTCGTTGGAGTCTTCTTCCGGGTTAAAGGCATCGTCTACCGCGCCAAAGAGGAACATCTGCGAGAATTTTTTTGCAAGGTTTTCCTTGTTGGATTTTGTGCGCAGGGTGTTTGTCTCTGATTCGAGGCGGACTTCGTTTGCAAGTGCGATTATTTTTTCTTCCAGAATGTCTTCGTCCACCGGCTTTACCAGGTAGCCTTTTGCTCCATAGTTGATGGCCTTGTGGGCGTAGTCAAAGTCGCTGTAGCCTGAAAGGATTATGAACTGGGGGTTGCCGGGGTAGTTCTTGGGGTTGTTGTGAACTTCTGCAAGGACTTCTATTCCGCTCATTACCGGCATGGTTACGTCCAGCAATACTATTGAAGGAAAGAGCTCGTTTATTTTGTCCAGGGCTTCTTTTCCGTTGGAGGCCTCGCCGCAGATTGTGCAGCCGATTTTTTCCCAGTTGATTATTTTTTTTAGCCCGTTGCGGACAATTGCCTCGTCATCAACAATAAGGACTTTTATTAGTCGTTCAGACATTTTTGCCTCCGTCAGAATTGAATTCAGCAGGGATTTTTATTGTTACCAAAGTTCCTTTTTCAATTTCGCTTTCTATTTCCAAACCGTAGTCCTGCCCGTAGAAGAGTTTGATTCTTTGGTTTACGTTTACCATTCCTATTGATGAACTGAAGTTTTCTACGGTTCCTGTTGCAAGCCTTGCCTTTAGCTTTGCAAGTTCTTCCTTTGTTATTCCGCAGCCGTTGTCTTTTATGGAGATTTGGAAGACGGAGCCATTGTTGCAGGTGTCTATGGAGATTTCTATTAAACCGCCAATTTTTCTGTCCTGGAGTCCGTGGGAGAATGAATTTTCCACGAGTGGCTGTATGAGCAGGGGAAGGATTACCGCATCGCTTATGTCTGTGTGAATGTCTATGCTGTATTTTACCCGGTCTGCAAAGCGCAGGTGCTGAATGGCAAGGTAGTTGTCCACTGCTTCAATTTCTGCCTTTAGGGAAACCGGGTTGTTGGAGACAGAAAGGTTGTGCCTAAGGATTTTTGCAAGCAACTTGATTGTCTTTGCAACTTCTTTGTTGTCGTCTTCTATGGCCTGCATTCTTATTGTTTCCAGAGAGTTAAAGAGGAAGTGGGGGTTTATCTGGTTGGAAAGCATCTTAAAGCGGATGTCGTTCTGCCTTGCCAAAAGCTGTTCCCTCTGGATTTTGTGGCGGTACACTTCATCGATAAGGGTTTTTATGTTGTTGGAGGTTACCATAAGGGCATCGTATATTTCCGCAAATTCATCCGAACCCGAAAGGCGGGGCCCCAGTTCAAAGTTGTTCTGCACAACACGGTTTATCTGCATTTGAAGGTAGCTCACACGCTTTGCCATATAGTTTGCAAATATTTGCAGCAGGGAAAGGGAAAGTATGGAGCCGCCCGCCATAAGAAGTGTACAGAGCAGTACCACGAAATTTGTTGCGGACTCAAGATCCTTGCGGGGAATTATCTGCGCAAGGGTTATGGAGTTTCCGTACTCGTGGTAAAGGCCGTAAAGCATGGTAAGTGAGCGGTCCTTTCCCCAAAGAATGTTGTCCGACTTGAATTCCCCTATGTTGAGGCCTGTGCTAAGGGAAAGCTTTTCCTTAAAAGCAAACGGTCTGGAAGAAAATGCAACCTTGCCGTCTACAAGAACGATTGTCTGGTCCTTGTGGGCATTAACCAACTGTTCGATTTTCCTGTTGTCCAGGTGAAGGGCAAGTACGCCGGTAAGGGTTCCAGTGGTTCTGTTAAAGAGGGCCCGGACAAGTGCCAGAGTCTGCGAGTCAAGCGTCTCTGAATTTTTTATGACCCAGATGGGGCGTCCGGAAGCAGCAACCGCCGCCTTGTACCAATTTTTACTTTTTATTTCGTCGTTAGTCCGCGTAAAATAAGCGTTTTCAATTATAGTCTGGTTTTCCGTGTAGTAGATGAAATTCAAAACGTCTGGGTTGGAACGGGAGAAGTCTGGCAGGAAGGAAAGGCTTGAATAATATTTGTAAACTTCCTGCTCCGACGTAAACTGGTATTCAAGTGCCTTTTGCACTGCCCTGGTGGAAAAAAGCGTGTCGCCAAGCTGCTCACAGTTGGTGAGTATAGAGGTAAGAAGGCTTGATGTCTGTTCAAGCGAAGTCTTTGCCAGCGCAAACTGTCTTTCCTTGATTGTCTTGTTAATCCATTTCGTCAGGCTTATCGTTATTATTACGAGCGGCAGAATAAAGGCCAAAAAGTAAAGGGCAAGCATTTTTTGCTTTATGCTGAGGTTATTGAATGAAAATTTCTTGCCCAGATTTTTTATCGTCATTTATTCGCCAAAAAAACAATGCGAGTAAAGAAATCCCGTGTCTCTTGGTTGGGGAAATCAAGCCGGTATTTTTCCGATGCGGCATTGTATTCTTTTATGGAAATAATTCCTGTTGAATAAAGGAAGGGAAGAAGGTTTGCCTTTCCGCTTCTAAAAGAGAGAAAGTCCTTTCTGGAAAATTCCATCATGGGGATTTTTTTAATAAGCGATATGTTGTCTTTTACCACTTCAGGGGTTGCTGCCCTCTTATGGACTGCGCTTGCCCAGTAGTGGTTCCATTTATACTCGCCAAACAAGCGTATCAAATCGTAGGGGTTGTAGAGGCCACTTTTTGAAGCCGGGGAGAATTTGTAGCCGCCGTAGTTGTTGAGCAGATGGTTCAGTACCGTTTGCGGGGCCACAGCCGTTGTTGCGGCAACCATTGCAATTTCGTGGGCAAAGTAGCGTGTCAGGTCCGCGTGTGTAAAGCCGCATATGTCCTTGTACATTGGTGAAAGGCTGATGTCCTTGTAAAGGAAGGAGTCCGTGTAGGAAAGGTTTGCGCTGTCCGTAAAAAATGCAAAGCGCAAATTTGGGCCTGCCGACTTTACGGTAAGGGTAAGTGCCTTTAGAAAGTCAAGGTTGTCCTTGTTCTGCTCGGAAAAAGTCGGGCCAGAAGATGAATGGTTTTCAAATGCTGGTGCCAGAAAGTCGTCAAAGAGAATTACGGCCGGCTTTTGGGACTCGGCACAGACCTGCTTAAGTACGGATGTTAGCGCAAGCGAAGGATCCTCTGACTCTACCTTAAAGTTGAGCTTTTCGCCCTGCACCCTTAGCTGCCTTAGGAATTCATCCTTTGCAGAGAGAGGTGTCGCTTTTGACTGGCTTGCACCCGCGTTTACGTCTGTAGTGCGGAATTTGGTAAAGTTAAAGGAGAGGACTGGGTATACCGTCCAGGGATTTTTAGCCGCATCTTCAAGACTAGCAATTTTTAGACCCAAAAACAGTTCCCGGCGGCCTTCAAAATAGTTTTTCAAAAATGAAACAAGCAAGGATTTGCCGAACATTGGCGGGCGGGCAAGAAAAACAAACTGCTCTTGACGCGCAAGGCTAAAGATACATTCCGATTTATCCGCAAAAATTAAATTTTTGTTCCGCAGCTGAGTAAAATCATGTATGTCTACCGGCATAAATTGTTGGATGTTCATTTTTCAAAAAATTATACACCTTTTTTAAGAAATTTTCTAGTACTTTATTTTTTCTGTGCTATAATTGGTGGTATGAAAAGAATTATTTTTAAGGCGATTGCACTTTTATCTTTTATGACTTTGTTTGCTTCCTGTGGCGGCGGCAAAAGAAAAATCCTTAGCGACGGAAAAACTCCGCTTGAACGCTACGGCGCCCTTAATGTGCAGGGAACCCAGCTTTGCGACCTGAACGGAAAGCCCGTGCAGCTTTGCGGAATGAGCTCCCACGGTTTGCATTGGTACGGAAAGTATGCAAATTACGACGTAATCAAGTGGCTGCGTGACGACTGGAACTGCGACATTTGGCGTGCTGCCATGTACACCCGCGGCGGCTACCTTGGCAACAAGAGCGTGGTCTCCAAAGTTATAGATTCAATTGAAGCGGCTAAGCAGCTTGGCATTTACGTTATTGTGGACTGGCACATTCTTTCCGACAACGATCCCCTTGTAAACGTGGACGCTGCGGTAGAATTTTTTGACATGATTGCAAGCACTTATGCAGACTGCCCCAACATCATCTACGAAATCTGCAACGAACCCAACGGAGAAGACGTCACCTGGGACGGCAACATAAAGCCCTTTGCGGAACAGATTATCCCTGTAATCAGAAAATACTGCGACAACCTGATTATTGTAGGAACGCCAATCTGGAGCAGCGACCTTCTTAGCGCGGCAAAAAATCCCATCACCGGGCAAAAGAACATCATGTACACCTACCACTTCTATGCTGGAACAACCGGTCAGGATGGACGCAATGTTGTTTCCAAGGCAATTAAGGAAGGCCTGCCTGTTTTTGTAACCGAATGGGGAACAACCCAGGCATCTGGAGACGGCGGCGTATTTGAAAAAGAAACCCTTGAATGGACCCGCTTTATGGCAAAGAAGAAAATTTCCTGGGTGAACTGGTCTGTAAACAACAAGGGCGAAGATTCCGGCGTGCTCAAGATGAACAAAGACCGCAACGCAAAAGGCGGCTGGAAGGAAGAAGACCTTTCCAAAAGCGGCATCCTTGTGCGCAAAATCCTTCGCGGTGAAGAATAGTAGGGCAAACTTCGAGTTTTATATTTGCAGCAGAAAAATTGGCTCCCCAAATTTTTCTTTGATGTAAAGAACCCGGAAATCAGATTTGGGCACAACGGGAAGCAAAATATGGCTGAAAATTCATTTGCACGGAGCGACCGAAGGGAGCGAAAGTCCTATTACCGCGCACCATGAATTTTCAGACAGATTTTGCTGGTAGTGGAGCCCAAATCTGATTTCCGTGCCCCTCTTAACTATTACACCAAATAATGCTATATTAGCACCATGGTAATTTCTTCTATTGACTTAAAGGACGGACATGTTGTCCAGTTAAAAAACGGCAAAGATTTGGTTTTGCAGCGTGATGATTCAGACGCTCTCATTGATGAATTCAACAAATACGGCGAAGTTGCAATTATTGACCTGGACGCAGCTTTGCGCAACACGGACGAAAAAGGCAATACAAAAAATACGGAGCTTTTAAAGTCTCTTTTGCGCCGCGGAAACGTCCGTGTGGGCGGTGGAATCCGTGACGTAAAAAAGGCACGCCAGCTTATTTCCCTTGGTGCAGAAAAAGTAATAATCGGTTCTGCAGCCTGGAATGCTTCCCGCAAAGACGGAGAGCCAATCCTTAACACGGCTTTCCTTGACGAACTTGTTAAGGCAATCGGCAGGCAGCGCATAATCATTTCTGTTGACGCAATAAACGGAAAGATTGCCGTAAAAGGCTGGACGGAGACCGCAAACATTTCGCTTATCGAAGGTGCCCGCGAGGCAGAAAAATATGCAAGCGAGCTTTTGTTTACATGCGTAGAAAAAGAAGGCTGCATGCAGGGTACGGACATGGGCATGGTAAAAGAGCTCCGCAATGCGGTAAAGTGCCGTGTCGTTGCTGCAGGCGGGGTCAATTCCCTAGAGCAGGTTGTGGAACTTGAGCGCATGGGCTGCGACGTTCAGCTTGGAATGGCCTTGTACACTGGCGTTGTTTCTCTAAAAGACAGCTTTATAGAATGCCTTGACTGGAAAAAAACAGACGGAATGATTCCCGTTATTGCCCAAAGCGAGGCCGGCGAAGTGCTTATGATGGGCTATGCCAACAAAGATGCCTTTGAGCGCACATTCAAAGACGGAAAACTTACCTTCTTTAGCAGAACACGCAAGGCTCTTTGGACAAAGGGAGAAACAAGCGGACACTTCCTTCAGGTTGTTAAGCTCCGCGTAGACTGCGACCGCGACACTGTTCTTGCAACGGTTATCCCCCACGGAGGAGCCTGCCACACAGGAAGCTGGACCTGTTTTGGTTCTGAACCGGATGCAAAGAGCAACATGGAAAGGCTTTACGCAACTATTGCGGACCGTTTTGCAAACCCCAAGCCCGGAAGCTATACCGCAACCCTTAACGACAAGCGTGTTCGCGAAAAGGTTATGGAAGAAGCGGAAGAACTTACCGAAGCAGAAGGCAAGGACGAAGTTGTTTGGGAAGCCGCAGACCTGCTTTATTTTGTAAGCGTCCTTATGTACAAAGAAGGCGTTAATTGGCAGGATGTCTACAACGAGCTTGATAAAAGGCATAAAGAAAAGTAGTTTCTGGACGGTGCTTTTTTAGGCTCTACCAATTTATTTGTTGGCTAATTCGACTGGGCAGGCCTTTGCGTCACCGCCGTTCCGGGGTTCCGGGCATCTCGCCCTCCATTGCTTTCGCAACCAGCCTTGCGGCTGGCCCCTCCATGGCGGCGTAGGACTTGCCCTTAAGAAAGCCCTCCATGGCTTGGTATTTGTTGGCAAGAAAAAAGAACATTCTAAGCGGATTCCCTTAAAAAAAACTTTATCACAAACGAAAAAGCTCTTTTCTAAGGCATTGAATTGCTTTGCAGACGCTTGCTAAGCGTGCAAACTGTTTACAAAACAAGCAATTTGTATCATAATATTCTGAAAAATATATCATATAACAGAACAGAAAGGAGAATTTGGGAAAATAGTGCAATAATTTGCGGAAATATTTATATAAATTTTTACACCGTTTTAGATTTTTTTCCTTGACAAATTAAGCGACTAATCCTAAACTGAAAGTATGGACTTAAGAACTGTATTAACACCAGAAACCGTAGAGCTCCACTTGAAGGGAACTACTAAAGAAGAAATCATTGATGAACTGCTGGAGATTCTTGTAAAAGCAGGCAAAGTAACAGATAAGGCTGCTGCCAAAGAGTGCGTTTTGGATCGCGAGCGCAAGATGTCCACAGGCATGAAGCATGGAATTGCAATTCCGCACGGAAAGACGGATACAGTATCTGATTTGGTTGCCTGTATTGGTGTTTCTGACAAGGCTGTTGACTTTGACAGCTTGGATCAGGAGCCATGCCGTATCTTTATCATGACTTTGTCTCCGGTAAACAAGACTGGTCCCCACCTTCAGTTCTTGGCAGAAGTAAGCCTCTTGTTTAAGTCTGCCGACAAGCGTGCCCAGATTCTGAACACCCAGGACAAGGCAGAAGTTGTTAAGATTTTAACAGAATAGAATTATATTCTATACGCTTCTATAGCAAGACTCCCTTGGCAACAGGGGAGTCTTTTTTGTCTCTTATATTTTCTCCAAGGGTTGTAGAAACCAAGTGTATTTTCCAATAATTGTAATGTAAAAAAAATATGTTAACATTTGCATTTACTACTTTTCATTAAGGTTTGCACTTGACTTCTGCAGGGGCTTTTTTTTTCTCTGCAAAAGTGTATAATCTTTGCCATGAAACTTGAACCGCTTTTTACAAGTAAAGGCAACAGCCTCTTTGCCATAGACGGAACTGCCGTTTCCACAGAAAATTGCAGCCTGCTTAGCGCAAAAGACCTCACTGCATCTTCACAGCTGCCGGCAGACAACAAAAGTCCGCTGCTTGTTAGCATTTCCTGGGAAGAGATAGGCCTTGACGAAACAAGCTACAACGAAGAGCTTTTGGCAAACCTTAGGGACTTTCTAAAAGTGCTGGATGAAGAAAACCGCTTTGCAATCATAGTTCCAGAAGCCGGAAAACCTGGTCTTACCGCTGCCCAAAAAGACAACTTTACCGCCAGCTGCAAGCACTGCGCCCGCCGCATAAAGGACTGCAAAAGCGTTATTGGCTTTGCAATCCCGGAAGAAGCAGATGCCGCAACATTCATGGAAGAACTAAGCCAAAAACACGCCCACTACATCTACTTCAGCAAGAACGCCTCGGTCTTGGGAAATTCTTCTATAGTAAAAATTTAGACAAGGAAGTACACGCTAAAGAAGTGCAGCACGCTTGCCGCAAGCGAAAAGAGGTGGAACATAGAATGTGTCCACTTGAATTTCCGCAGGATAAAGAAGCCGCAGCCAAGGGAATAAACAATCGCACCTGCGAGCATAAAGTTCTGGCTTCTTTGCGTAACCTCTATCTGCCCGCAAAGCACCGCCGCAACCAAAATCCATCCAATCAAGAAGTATGTAAAGAAAGAAAAAGTCCTAAGCTTGGAGCCAAATACGGAATAAAGCGCAATAAGGACTGCCGTAACAGCCCATATTGTGGCAATCAGCATGCCGGTATGGCTCTTTGTACCCAGAAGCAGGAAAGGTGTGTATGTACCCGCCAGCATAAGATAAATTGCATCGTGGTCCAAAATAGAAAAGACTTTCCTTGCCCCATAGGGGGTGAGCGCATGGTAGAGCGTAGACATTGTGTATGTTATAAAAAGCATTGAGCCAAAAATCACAAAGCTTGCCACGCAAGAAGACCTGTCCATTCCAGCCGGGGCGTAAAAATAGGCCCTGACCGCAAGAAGCACTATAGCCGCTATGCTAAGACCAGCCGCAATTCCGTGGATTATGGAATTGGAAATTTCCTCCCCAACTGTAAAAGGCCTTGGTTGTTTTGCGTAATATGCAAGACGGGCGTTGCGCCGCTGAATCCTGAGCGTCCTTTTGTGCTGCTTTTCGGAATCTTTTTCCTGCTGCCTTTCCGGATTTGCCGCATACTGAATCTTTATGTCGTGAATTTTTTCCTTAGCCTGCTTTTTTATAGTCTTAATGGCATACTTTTTCTTTGCCTTTATAGATTTTCGTGAAATTCTTTTTGATATGTCAGCCATCGAGATGCCTCCTTTTTTCTCAATTATGCCACACAAAGTTTAATAAATCAATCTCATATTTTCACTCTTACCGACCTGGAAAAGTATCGTAGAAATATAGTTTTATATTTTTTCTAGTTATAAACCAATTCGGAAATCAGTTTTGGGCGCAACGGGAAGAAAAATATGGATGAAAATCCATTTGCGTGGAGCGACCGAAGGGAGTCAGAGTCCTATTACCACGCACGTGGTTGTTGCAAACAACCCACTGGATTCTTCAGCCAGATTTTTCTGGTAGTGGAGCCCAAAACTGATTTCCGACACCGCGGGTTTTCAGCCGTATTTGCCTTCCGCTGCACACAAAACTTATTTCCTGTTTTAACTTTATGCATTTTTGAAATCTCTAAACTGTATAAATATTTATACCGATAAGAAGATTATGCGTAAAATATTCATTAAAATCGGCTTAATTCTAAGTGCAAATATTTGTATTGCCCAGGGCAATTATCTATATAAAATTCCAGAAGCATCTGAACTTGCAAAGATAAAATCCAAGGAAGAAGTTGTTTCTACCTCAAAAAACCTGATTGTCGGTACGGACACAGGCATTTACAAAGTTTCTTCCAGGGGAGCAAGCAATGCTGTTTGGACGGGCGGAAATGTTACCCAGATAGTCCACACTGATGTTACCGACCAAGACGGAAACCTTCAGGACAAATGGTATTTCGTCACTTCAAAGGGAATAATTTCTTCAATAAATTTGCTTGATTTTGCCGAATGCAACAATGGCTTGCCCTTCCTTACGCTAAAAAAATACGACGGAAAAACAAAGTCCCTTTACAAGCAGCCTGCCCTCTTAAAAGACCTTGCCGCAGACCCCTTTGACCCCAATATTCTTGTTACCGCAACAAAGGATGACGTCTACCTTACGCGCGACGGCGGCCAGACCTGGAAATCCATTTCTTCAACAAGCAAATACACAGCCGGCATAAAGGCGGTTGCTGTCTGCCACATGCCTGTCTACGAAAAGGACGGCAGTATTTCCGGCACGGAACTCGTTGTTTTCATGTCACATTCAATCTACGGATTCAGTTACTACCGCGCAGATGCAAAGAAACCTGCATGGACGGATGTTTCCGCAGGCTTTGTTGCCTTGCCAACATCAACCCCGGACGAAGTTAGCGACATTGTTCCTGTATTGTGCAAGACAAAAGACGGCAAAGTCTATGCAGACATTTATTGTGCCCAGAGCTTCTTGCCCAACATCTACCGCTTTGACTGGAAGGCCCGCAAGGCTGTAAAAGTCTATTCCGGTACGGAAAAAGCCGCTACAATCGACAGTCTTTGCCAGGCCAAGGACGGTCTCTTTTACGTAGGCGTTGGAAAATTCGGAAAAATTTCTCTTGGTTCAAACGAAGCCTTAGATTCAGCAGACCAGACAAAATCCTGGAGAAACCTGCTCTATTCAGCCGGTGAAAATGTAAACACTGCATATATTCCGGAAGACTACACAGGAGTTTCTGCCCTCCAGTTTAACGAACTCTGGCTTTTAAAGCCTGACACATGCCGCAGTCCTTATTCAAAGATTGCGGACAATAAAAAAGCTGTATACTGCTCTGCATATTCGGTTAGAAACCTTCAGGGAATCAACCGCTACAGGGACCTTATCAAGAAGAATAAGTTGAATTGCCTTGTCGTAGAAATGAAAGACGACTCTGGAATGATTCACTTTGACCCAAAGAATCCAAACGTAAAGGCAAAAGATCCAGTTAGCCAGTACAAGATTAATTTTGATGAATTTGTTCCTGAATTCAAAAAGGACAATGTGTATCTTGTAGCCCGCGTCGTTGTCTTTAAGGACAGGAACCTTTCCCTCTACGGAAAAAAGCAGTACGCGGTTTGGAATGCCTCAACAGGCGCTCCCTGGATTGGCACAAGGGGTACGGAAGAAGTTAAGGATGCAGACGGCAACGTTACTGGAAGCAGAACCCTTTACTACGGCGAAAACTGGTGCGACCCGTATTCAGAAGATGTTTGGGAATACAACGTTCAGATTGCAAAGGAACTTATTGAACGCGGCTTTGATGAGATTCAGTTTGACTACATCCGCTTCCCAACCGACGGCTTGAACTTGCGCCAGGCAAGCTACCGCTGGAAGGATGCAGGAATGGACAAGGAAAGTGCCCTTGTTTCTTTCCTCCGCTATGCCCGCGAAAACATAAATGCCCCAATAGGAATTGACATTTACGGTGCAAACGGCTGGTACCGCTCAAGCACAAGAACAGGCCAGGACGTAGAGCTTATGAGCGACTATGTTGACGTAATCTGCCCCATGTTCTATCCTTCACACTTTGAGCAGAACTTTATGGAATACGCACCTGTTACGGAACGCCCCTACAGAATTTATTTCTACGGCAGCTACCGCAATACAGTAATTGGCCGCAACAAAATAATCGTGCGCCCTTGGGTTCAGGCATTCTATCTTGGCGTGCGCTATGACTACAAGTATTACGATGCAAACTACGTTAAGCGAGAAATTTTTGGAACACGCGACGGTTTGGACCGCGGCTACATGTACTGGAACAACAGCGGCCGCTACCAGGACATCTTCCCCGATCCGGGTGATAGCGATTCCCCCTGGAAGTCAAGCGAAGCAACGGTTCACCAGGCAACCCCAGCATTCAGCACAGCTGGAATAAAAGCAGAGAAGGAAGCAGAACAAGAGGCTCAGGGCGAAAAGACAGAAGTTAAGTCTGAGCAAAATGAGCAGGACAAGCCCGCAAAAGCAGAGGAGCCTTCCGCAAAGCTTAACAAAAAGAAAGCTCCCGCTTACGGCAAAGAACATGACGAAAAGATAATATCCATTCTGGATACTGTTTTGAATCAGGAATGGGAACAGGGGCGCTACAGCAACTCTTCATCCGATTCAGTTCATAAAGGAAACTATTAGTGACAAACTTGGGCTATACCCCCGAGGAAGCTATTGCGGCAATTGCAACACCGCTTTCCCCAGGAGCAATCGGCATTGTGCGCACAAGCGGGAAGGGTTGCATTCAGCTTGTGGCAAAAATATTTTCCCGCCCCAATGCCCTGCTTGCTTCATCCCCAAATTCCCTTGTCTACGGCTGGCTTCTTGACGGCACAACCAAGATAGACGAAGTGATGCTGGGCGTCTACAAAAGCCCAAAATCTTTTACAGGCGAAGACATGGTGGAAGTCTACTGTCACGGCGGAGTTTCCGTTGTAAAGGCTGTGCTTTCCCTGCTTTTAAAAAACGGATTCCGTCAGGCAGAGCGCGGTGAATTCACTTTTCGGGCCTACATAAACGGCAAGACCGATTTAACAAAGGCAGAAGCCGTAAAGGAAATCATAGACAGCAAAACTGACGGTTCTCGCGGAAGGGCTGCCGGCCGCCTTGCAGGAAACCTCTTTGCAGAAATTGATTCAATCAAAAAGCTGATTGTAGACACCTTGGCCGCCATAGAAGTTCAGATTGAATACCCGGAAGACGAAGAAAACATATCCGACACTTTTGACGAAACAAATTTGCGTAAAGCCGTAAAAAGGTTGCGCACACTTTCTGAATCTTGGAAAAGCGAAAAACTTTATCAGGACGGTGCAAGGCTTGTCTTGTGCGGAAAAACCAATGCCGGAAAGTCAAGCCTCTTTAATTCCCTCTTAAAAGAAGACAGGGCAATAGTAAGCGACATAGAAGGAACCACCCGCGACTGGCTTGAAAGCTGGGCAGACTTTGAAGGAATCCCTGCACGCCTTTTTGACACGGCAGGCCTCCGCAATACGGAAGACAAAATAGAAGCCACCGGTGTTGAGCTTACAAAAGACTTGTCCAGCGAGGCAGACGTAATTTTATATCTGGCAGATTCCACCAAGGAATTTGGAAAAGAAGACATTGACTTTATAAAGAGCCGCAAGGGAAGACCCGTCATTTTGGTTTGGAACAAGTGCGACTGTGAAGGTTCAAACCCCTTGCCAACCAATCCCCTTCCCGGCGAAAGCGATGCCCTTTGGCAGAAAGCCGTTTGCGTCTCTGCAAAAAAAGGAAGCGGAATAGCAGACCTTGTTTCTGCCGTAAAAGAAATACTTGTAAACCTTGCCGGAAAAGACAGCGGAATGCAGGCAGGCCTTGGCAGTGAGCGTCAGAAGGAATCTGTTGCGGAAGCCCTTGAACGCGTGGAACATTCACTTACCGTTGCAAAAGAAGGATATTCAATGGATGCTGTTGTTCAGGACTTGGAAGACAGCCTTGATTCTCTTGGAGAAGTTACCGGGGAAGTTACGCCGGATGATGTTCTTGGTTCAATTTTTTCCCATTTCTGCGTAGGAAAATAAAAGCCAAAGTTTTTGTTGAGGGGGAATGTTCATGCCAAAAATAATCGATTTTTCTGCACCCGAAGATGAATTTGAGTCAATCCTTGATATGGAAGACGAAATGGAATTCCAGCCAGCCCCAGAACTGGACATGCCCTTTTCAAAAAAACTATTGGACGAACTTAACACAGTGGGATTCAAAGTCTTTGTTGAATACTACAAGAATTTTTCTGACCCGGATAGCGACGAAGCTTACATAATGCAGCTTATGAGCGCAAAAGAAACCTATGAAGATTTCGTTTGCCAAGAAAAGATTGCTGCCGCAAAAAGCATTATTGCCCAGGGCTTGGGTCGTGAAGCTCTGCAAATTATACTTTGTTCAAACAAGGTTGATTCAAAGACGGTTCAGCTGGCAGAGATTCTTCTTCAGGAAGAATGACCGCTAGCTTTTTTGCACCGCTATCTTGTTAAAGTTCAGGGGTTAGACTCCTTGTTCCCTTTTTCAAGTCTATGTCCAAAGAAAATCCGTCATCATCATAAAGCTCGTAGCAAGTTCCGTCGCCCGCAAAGGTAAAGTTTTTTGTGTCAAGCTTTTCCGTGCATGGTGCGGGTTTGCAAAGAGGCACAAGCTTTTTTGAGCGAACAAAGAATACGACTGTTTCCACAGGCACATTTATAAAGTGGTCGCCTTTTGCAAGAAGCGTTTGCTCAAACTTTCCGCCGCGCCAAGTTACCATAGTCATGTCTTCTGGAAGGTAAACATAGCGTCCCCTTGCGTTCTGGGTGTAAACAGGTGCAATCATTATGCCTTCGCCAACAAGAAGCTGGTCTTCGCAGTTTATTGCCCTGTCGTCTTCCGGCCATTCAAATGCCAGTGGCTTAATATACATTCCGCCTGTAAGGGCAGCCTTTACAAATTCACTGTAGATATAGGGTACAAGGGCATAGCGCAAATCCATGACACTCTTGAAGTCTTCCACGCCTTCAAACCGGTAGGCCTCCTGCAGCCTGCCGCCCAAAGCACAGTGGTTCCTCATAAGTGGGGTAAAGCAGCCCAAGGCAAGCCAGCGCAAAAGAAGGTCACGGCTTGTGTCGCAGCCAAAACCTCCTATGTCTGCCCCGTTGTACAAAAAGCCTGCCATGTTAAGACCTGGCAGCATTTTTATTTCCTGCAGCAAGTCACACCAGAGAGACTTGTTGTCTCCAGTCCAAATGCCTCCGTAGCGGTGGGAACCTATGCAGGATGCGCGACTGTACAAGAGGAAGCGTTTTTGGGGACAAGCTTTTTTTAGCCCCAGAGCCGCAGCCCGAGTCATAAAAGAGCCGTAAATGTTGTGGATTTTGTCATGGCGCATTTTTTTTGTCTCGCCAGAAGAATCCGTTACTTGGTGGTAGAAGCGCTCATAGTCATCTCGCCTGTTAAAAGTTGAACAGCTTGAATCCTTAAATTCGAAAAATGAATTTATGTCCAAATCCTTTCCGCTGTATTCCTTTATCTTGTCAAAGGCATTTTTTAGGCTTTCACTTGAATAGAACATAGCAGGTTCATTCATGTCGTTCCAAAAGCCTTCAATTCCCATGTCCGTAAGAAGTTTGTATTTTGAGCCAAACCAGTCGCTTGCTTCCTTTTTGCAAAAGTCGGTAAAGTGGGAAGCTCCGGGCCAAACTCCTGCGGTAAAGACAGAACCGTCCTCTCTTTTGCAGAAGTACCCCTTTGCAATTCCCTCTTCGTAAACATCGTATCCCTTTTGTGCTTTAACTCCAGCATCAATAATCGGAACAAGGCGGATTCCTTCTTTCTTCAAATCATCAGAAAGTTTTTTCAAGTCCGGGAACTTTTTTTTATCAACTGTAAAATCCTTGTAGTCCTGCATGTAGTCAATGTCAAGGCAAATCATGTCCAAAGGAAGGGAAGCCTCCCTGTGCCTTTTTGCAACCTCAAGAACGTCTTCTTCTGTCTTGTAGCCCCAGCGGCTTTGCTGGAAACCGAATGCCCACTTTGGCGGAATGTAGCTCTGCCCAATAAGTGTGCGGAACTGCCGCGTAATGTCGTCAAGTGCGGATTCCTTGCGCTCTGTTTTGCAAGAGTCAGCGTAGATTACGTAAAGGTCAAGCCCTGTGTCCTTAGTGCTAACATTCATCACTCCGCTCTTTGTCCAGTCAATGTCAAAGGTAATTTCAGAAGCGGTGTCAAAAAAAAGACCGAATGTTTTTATCCTGCTGAACACAATAAGAAAATTGTGGGCGCCGTACATTGAATGAGTTGATTCATCCTGATTTGGAACGTCGGAGCAGAAACTTGTGTAAGAAAAACCGCGCTTGTTCATGCCGCGCATGTTTTCCCCAAGTCCAAAGACAACTGCGTCTTTTTCAAGTTCGTATTCCCATTCAAAGGGCCAGCTGCTTTTTACCCTTCCCAGGCTAAATTGCTCGCAAGGCAGGGAGTTCATCTTGTTTACTACTGCATCAGTCTCTATGTTTTGTCCAAAGGAATATTTTTCAATCATAATATGATTATATTATCAAAAATTCAATCTGAAAAGCGACAAAATTGCCTTTGTATATAACTTTAGTATTGCATTACAAAAATACGCATGATATAATTCTTATAAAATATGAAGAAAGTATTAATAAACGAATATTCAGCCTATCCTCAGAAAAAATTCGGCGAAAACAAAGAAGAAACCGTAAAGCGCGGAACCGATTTGTTCCCGCTAAAATATTACCTTAACAATACCGTTGACCCTCATTACGACTTGCCCATCCACTGGCATTCCGACTTTGAGCTTATCCATATAATTTCCGGTGAATACACTTTGTTTGTGGAAGGTGCGGAACACACCTTGCGAAAGGGAGACTCCTGCTTTATTCCCGGCAACATCCTGCACGGAGACGGAGCAAAAAAAGGCAATGCCCTGTATGAATCGGTTGTCTTTAGCATAGACTTAATCCGCCAGCATTCCTACTTGCCCGACAATTTTATTGGCGACATTTTAAGCGGAACAATCAAGCTGGAAAATGTAATCCCTGCAACAAATGCAGAGATGAAAGCCTGCATAGAAAATTTGTTTGACGTTCTAAAAGTAAATCCCGACGGTACGGAACTTTTGGCTTCCGGCTACCTTTTGCTTTTGCTTGGACAATACAAAAAGCAGCACCTCTTTACCACAAAGAACGTAATTTCAAATTTAAAGAAGCGCCAGTCCGTGCAGATGGAAAGCGTCATAAATTACATCCGCAACAATTACAACAAGGACCTTTCCCTTGACGAAATGGCAGAACAGGCAAACCTTTCGCCAAAATATTTTTGCCGCGTCTTTAAAGACATTACAGGCCGTTCCCCGATTGAATACCTTAACTGGTTCCGCATAAACAGGGCTTGCTCAAGGCTAAGGGAATCTTCCGACAAGCTAAATTCCATTGCGCTTGACTGCGGTTTTAACGACTTTAGTTACTTTATAAAAATCTTCAAAAAGTACCGAAAGATGACGCCTCTAAAATACCGCAACATGGGTGCCGTGCAGGAAACAGATTCCGAGCAAAGTTCCCAAGAAAGCACTTCTTAATTTTTTCTTTTTTTTCTTTTGGACGATGCTTGCTTTGTTTTACCTTACATTCTTGGGCTAATTCGACTGTCAGTTTTTGGTGTTACCGCCGTTCCGGGGTTCCGGCTTTCGCCTCCATTGCCTGGGGTTCGACAAGCTCACCCACCACGGCAACGCTTCGCGCCCCTCCATGGCGGCGTAGGCTATTGTATTTATTCGCGCGGAAGGGTTGAATACCCCGCCCCTTGGGGCGGAATAAGGGTATTCAACCCTGACTGCAATACCTTTTAAGAACAACGCACACCTCGTTGGTTCGCGTAAGGATGTTTTGATACAGGGGGATTCGTTTTATGAGGAACTCATACCCCGTAGCTTGCTGCGGGGTGCGTTGATTTTTTGTTCAAGATTTTTGTTTTTTCCGTAACGCCGTAAGCGGGTGCATCTTCTGTTCCGCGCAATTCAGGCTCTTCCAGGGCAATCTTGTCGTAGCGGGACAGGCCAAAGAAGCCTATTTCTTTTGCATGGCGGTCGTCCTTTTTTGCAGAAAAGGCAATGCGTCTGCTTCCGTTGCACAAGAGAAGTCTTACCCGGCCGGACTTGTTAAGCATTGGGTCGGAAACCACGCAATATTCATTTGGCAAATCTGCCTGCAAAGTGTGTGTTTCTTTACAAAGTCCTTCTACATTTTTTTTGAATGCAAAGAAAGTCATCTTAACGGAAGTCCTGTCCAATTTAGCAAGACGTGCAAGAGTTGCAACTGGTTCCACAGGCTTCCATTGAATTTCTGCATGGCATGTTTGGTTTTCTCCGGCCTTTAGAGCAGGGCATTCTGTTTGAAAAGAAGTGCAGGGGGCCAAAAGGGTCAAATTGCTTTTTACAAGAAAATCCCTAAGTCCAATAAGGGAGCGGCTTGTTTTTAAAAGGGCAGGTTCGCACAAAAGCAATATTCCTCCCTCCTTCAGCAAAGAGGAAAGTTCAAGAAGAAGCCCTTCTTTTTTTTGCAGGGAATCCGCCTTGTCTTTCCAAAGCTCATTAAGCGAATGGCTTGCAACTATTATGTCGTATTTTTTTTGCAGCAAAGAAAAATCCGTCTGCTCAAGGTTAAGAGTCTTGCAGCTTGTGCTAACATTTTCCTTGTAATCATATTCAAATATTTTTTTTGCCAAGTCCAAAGCCCTGCTGCTTGAATCAAAGAGGTCAAGGTTTATTTGCAAGTTTGCATTTGACCTTAAAGCACAGTCGGTTAGAGCGCAAGATGCTGGCCCCGGCCCTGAACCAATATCCAGAATGTTAAGCTCATTTTTTTCTGCAAGAAGTTTTAGCTCGTCAGAAAAATAATTTGTACAGCAGGAAATCTGCGTGTAGGAGACTGGCCAGTAGTAAAGAAGGTATGCCCCCAAAAGATTTTTGTCCTGCATGTAGCCAGCCCCTGCAAGCTGCCTGTCTCCGGTAAGTCCCCTCTGAAGGTTTAAAAGCGCCTTGCTAACAGAAGCTGCCTCTTGTGCAGAAAGAGCAGAAGCATTTCTGTTGGAGCGCCAGAGCCTTAGCAAAGTGGGTATGTGAAGCTTTACCATTCCTTTTAAATCTCGTCTGGGCTAACCGTGTAAACAGAACCGCAGTTGCGGCATGTAAGGGTTATGTCTTCTCCCTTTGCCTTTATGTCTGCAATTTCTTCTTTTGGAAGAGCCTTTAAATGTTTAATAAAAGTTTCTTTTGTGCAAGGGCAGTCATAGACAATGCTTCTGTGCAGGGCAACGACCGGGTTCAAGTCTGCATAAAGTTCATGAACAAGTTCCTCTGCGGACTTTCCCCTGCTGAACCAAGTGCCCAGTGATGATGAGCGGTTGAATGATTTTTCTAGCGAAGAAATAAGCTCTTCGTCTTCGTCATTGTCGGAAGAAGAATTTATTTGCGCTCCAAGATTCTGCTTTCCGTCGGATGAATGTCCGCCTGTCTTTGGCATTACCTGAATAAAAATTCCACCGGCACCAATAACACGTCCGGCCTTGTCCATCTGGATGGAAGTTGTAAGGGCTGATTTTAGCTGCTCGCTGCGGTCAAAATAAAAAACAAGGTCGTCTGCAATATTGCCCGTCGTGTTTACGGAACTTGTCTGCGGATACTTGTCTCCAGGCCTTGCAGTCTGAATGGTCATGTAGCCTTCGCCGCCAAGGAAGGGCTTTAAGTCCCAGCTTTCAAGCGGCTTTTCCACGGGAATGTGGTCTTCAAAAAGGTAGCTTCTTACCCAGCCGGTAGAGTCAGCCTCCACATTAAAACCTTTTGCCACGGATTCTTCAACATCGTAGCGCCAGCTCAAATGCTCGCGTCCCTTCATTACCGCAGGAATTAAAAGTGCGCCGCAAAGGGATGCCTGTCCTAAAATGTAGGTTTCAAGAATGCCAGTATTGTGCTGGGCACGCATTGTGTTAACAAAATGGGTTCCTGCAAAAACAGCGCCGCGAACACGTCCGTTTGCCATAGTAAAATGAATCATGTCGTCCGCAGGAAGCGCTTCCAGATATTCCAATAGTTCCTTGTCTTGAATTTGAGCCTTAATCATAGCGCTAATATAGTATATTTTTTGCTTAATGGCAAATGGTGGTGGTCAAGGTTGTTATATTAGTGTAGAATGAACTTGTGCTTGGTCTTACCAAAAGGGGGCGTTATGATAAAGAAAATTTTTGCAACAATTGCTTGTGCCGCAATGCTTACAGCTGCCGTTAGTGCTCAAAAGGAATACGATGTGAATCTTTTTCCAGAATATTGGGGCGGTGTGTCGTCGATCAAACTTGAATCTGACTGCATAATGGAAGGCGGTGATTTTAACAAGGACGGATTCAGTGACCTTATTGTTATAGCTACGCCAAAGGATCCAGATTTTATGCGTACCCGCGAGGACGGCTATGTTTACAATTTTAACAAGCCTGTGATGGCAATATTTTTAGGTCAGGAGAATGACAGGTACAAGCTTTTTAAGGAATACAAAAATACAATTCCTGGTAATGACGAAGAAAATGAAGACTGCTTTCATGAAACAGAAATATCAGTGAGCAAGAAGGGTGTTATAACAATTTCTGTGGGTGAATTTTATTCAGCGGGAAGTTCCGACTCTCCCAAGACAGAATATTTGTTCCGCTTTCAAAAAGGAGACTTCTTTTTAATAGGAAAGAACTACGGGTCTTTTTCGCGCTATTCCGGTGATGCCCAAAAGGTGAGCGAAAATTACCTTGCCCGCAAAAAACAGACCGTTACCTATAATATGTTTGACGACTCTGTTCCAAAAAAAGAGACTTGGACAAAACTGCCCTCTGCTCCGCTTGTTAAGTTGGGCGAAAAGCTTCTTACCGCTTATGATGAATGAGAGGCTTTGTGCATGCATCCACAATGTCTCCAATCCACTGCCAGTAGGTGGCGTTTTTTCTGTTGTCGGGGTAACGGCTGGAAAAAGTTATTACAAGATTTTTCTCTGGAATTACGGCTATAACCTGTTCACCCCAGCCGTGAGCAAAAAAGCCGCGTACTTGTTCCTTTCCAAACCAGCGAATCCACCACTGGTAGCCATAACGTGCCTGCCCCGGAGTTTGAATTTTTGTTGATTCATCTATCCAGCTTTGGGGGACAATTTGCGAACCTTCCCACATTCCCTTGTTCAAGTACAAAAGTCCAAAGCGGGCCATGTCTCTTGCGGTAAGGTAAAGTCCGTTTCCACCGTCGCTTATTTTATTGGGGTCGCTTTCAAAATAGGCGGAATCCAAACCAAGTGGCTTGAATAAAACTTCCCTTCCGTATTCGTCCAAAGTTTTTTTTGTAGTCTTCTGAATTATTGCGCTAAGCAAATGCGTGTTCCCGGTTGAATATTCAAAGACTTTTCCCGGTGCGTAAGAAAGAGGCCTTTTAAACAAAAAGTCTATCCAGTCACCGCAGCTTCTCCACTGAGCCCATAATGAAGAATCCGTAGAAGCCAAACCCGATGTGTTTTTTAACAAGTCGCGTATGGTGATTTTTTTAAAGCGTGAGTCGCTTTTGTCTTTTAGCTCCGGAAAGTAATTTATTATGGGCTCGTCAAGATTAAAATATTCCTGCTTGATTGCTATTCCAACAATAGTGCCTGTAACGCTCTTTGAAACAGAGTGCATGGGAAACAAGCTTTCCTTACTGTAGCCGCTCTTGTAATATTCGCTTACAATTGCGCCGTCTTTAACAATGATGCAGGAAGTAACTTCTGTAGGAAGTAGCGCCTTGTTGAATGCCTCAATCTTTTTTGCATCCAAGCCCGCTTCTTTTAATTCCTTGCTTTTCCAAACAAACTCCGTCTTTGCCCCCGCCACCTGAGCAAATCCCTGCCCCGCGGTAATAATTGCGGCCAGTAAAAGAGGCAGAATAAATTTTTTTATAGGGTTTCGCTGCATTTTTATATACCAAGCCATGTATTTAATGATAGCATTTTTTACATGGTAAGAACAATCCCAATGTTGTATTTTTATTTGTCAGATTTTCTTCTGTTGCATTCCCTGCATAGCATTTGTCAGTTGTCTAAATTTGTCTTTCCGCCTTATCTTTCAATTTCTTTTATATAGTCGATGAACTTTTTTACAGTCCAAATATCATTTTGATATTTTTCAGGATATGTTTTTATATATTTTTCTGAAACAACCAAGACAACTTTTTCACTTTTCATTTCTTCCAACTGTGCAGAAGAAATTCCTTGTTGAAGCGTACATAAGAATTTATTTTTAGAACGCAATCGGTCCGCTTCATTCAATACTTGTCTCCAACGGTCTTTGCAGGTTGTTTTATACCACATAACTTAAAAGTCCTCTTCCATAGCATCATTTTCATCCACAAATATTGTCTGCTCTCTTCCACAGCAAATTGTAGATACTTCATAATTTATATCCGGATAACCAACTCCTGCATAATTGACGAACTTGATTTTAGCATGATGTGTACATTGTTCAATATCGCAATACCAAAAAATTGTATCACCTATCTTAAATCTTGACTCCATAACAACCTCCTTATCTTTTAAATATATAATCTCTGTGCCATTCCAAGAATTTGGTGTTGATATTATATTTCATTGGTTCAATCAGTTTTTTGCCCTCAATTGGTGCAAAATAAGCAGAATAGTATTCTTTTTCAATATTTGATTTTAACTTTGTTGATAACAAAACTTTTCTGTCATTTGAAAAACTTATGAGTCCAATATCAAAAGCTTTATCATATAATGATGATAAACATATTCCATTTTCCGGGTTTAATCGTTCTTTTTCATTTTCTGACCATGGAATAATATGACTTGCAACTAAAAGTTCTGGCAAATCTATTCCTGTCAATGCACATTTACAGTCATAATTAGCAAGAACAATTTGACGAAATATATTTTGGTTTACACGGGTTTTTACATGCCGGATTTTTGTTTCACCAGTTAGCCCTTGAGGAATATCTTTTATTACTGCCTCATATTTTTTTTCAATTGTTGTCCCTTCTTTAAGAGCAAGAATTTTTTCACTTTCGAAAAGCAATTTTTCCCTATCATTAATAAATTCATTCCAGTATTCTTCACATTTTTTTCCACCATGACTCATACCTGATATACCACGTTTTTTCAAAATCGGGTCAAAAGAAGCAAAGTTAACCAACCTAAGAGCGACGGCATTTGGTGTACGCCCTATAATTTTTGCCATGTGAATGACATCTGGATTTTTTGCATCCATTTTTCCAAATGGCATTTTCAAATATAAATTAAGTACTAATATCATTTCTTCTCTTGTCCAAAGGTCTCTCATTACTTTGCCCCTTATAAGTACGATTTAATAAATTTTGCAACAGCACAATGTAAAGGAACTACACTTGAATTAGCAAATAACATATACGCTCTTGTGTCTGACACTGGAATTATATAATCATCTGGATATCCCATCAACCTTGCACATTCACGAGGAGTCAATCTTCTTGGATTTTTGTTTTCACCTTGATAAACTAAAATCTCAGAACCATCCTTGTAGTATCTTGCAGGCAAAGTTCTTGCAATATCATCGGGTTTTACCAGACCATACCCGAAGCCATTTCCCATTGAGCGGTGCTTTTGTGCATAAGCCTGTAAGTAAGCCCACAGTTTATCTGTTAATGTGTATTTATCTAAGACTTTATTGTTCTCAAAATCGAAGTATTTATCTCCGTCCTGGATTAATTTTGGTTCTGTTCCATCTGTTTTATGCAAGATTGTTGACAGCTTTATTTCTCCTTTTGGAGGAAGCACCATATCATCTAGTGAAAATTTTATTTTATCACGGAAACCAACTATAACGATTCTTTCTCTATGTTGAGGTACCCAGCTTTGTCCGTCAATTATTTTATAATCGCAAGTATAGCCTAAATCTTTTGTAAGCGTTTCCCAAATTACTTCAAAAGTGTGTCCTTTGTCATGAGATTTTAAGTTTTTTACATTTTCCAGAACAAAAACTTTTGGCTGTTTTTCTTTTATGATTCTTGCAACGTCAAAGAACAAAGTACCCTGTGTTTTGTCTTCAAAACCTGTCGGTTTGCCCAATGATTTCTTTTTTGAAACACCTGCAATGGAAAAAGGCTGACACGGAAAACCTGCAAGAAGGACATCGTGATCGGGAATGTCTGCGGCATTCACTTTTGTTATGTCACCGTTAATTTGATGTTTTGACGGATAATTGTTGCTATAAGTTTTTTGTGCATATTCGTCCCATTCTGATGTATAAAGACATTTTCCGCCAGCTTGCTCAAATCCTTTGCGAATACCTCCAATTCCTGCAAACAAATCAATGAATGTAAAATCTCCTTTTCGTTCGTCATTGTCTTGTGCAGAAATTTTGCGGGAAAGCATATTTACAAGTCTGTCAGCGATAAAACTTTTGGGCTCAACGCTACCATTCATCCATCGGTGAATCGTACTTTGGTTTACTTGAAATTCTGTTGCAATATCTGCAATAGAATAAAATTGTGTAACTTGTGAAAGTAATTCTGATATTGAGCCTTGAAAGAATGTTTGTTGCATAAGTTCCCCTTATCTGTATATTTGGGATATATAATTGCATTATGCAATATTTATTCCCCATTGTCAATTGTACGAATACTCCAAAAAAAACGGTTCTGTAAGCCGTAACAATCATTTCTATGAAAATCTTAGCCTTATGAATAGCGGCGTTTCTATTACAAAGCAAGCACGGCCGGGATTGGAGGGGCGCACGGAGTGCGTTGCGGAGCAATGGAGCGGGGAGGGACCCGCGGAACCCCGGAAAGCCCTTAGCAAGAAAAAGTGCCGCAGGAAGAAGATAAAAGACTTCAAAAAAAAATCATTTAGTTTTATCATGATTTAAAACAGGAATCTGGAGGATTTATGAAAATTTCTAAGGGAATGATAATTTTGGGAGCGCTTGTTGCTTTTTTGGTGGTAACAGGAGTTAAGGTTAAGAATGGCACTAAGGCTTTGAACAAGAACATCCTTAAAAATACGGTCATTGTTTCTGACGGAAAGGTTGATTCTGCCAATGAAGGAAAGCTGGTGCTTGTTGCGGGGAAGATTGCTTTTGATTCAAAGATTTCTTTTGATGAGCTGGATGAGCCGCTGAACACTTTTAAGGCAAAGAGGACTGTAAGGGAATTTTATTCATATCAGAAGAAGGGAGAAACGCATTATGACTGGAAGGAGCGTACCGAGCAAAAAGCGGGTGCGTCTTCCGGGCTGGACAGTCTTTATTCTGTGGAAAAAACGGTAACGCCCCATGTTGGGGATTTTGTTCTTGATGCAAAGGGGCTTGAGCTTGTTAAGGCTGGCGCTGAGTATACCAAGCAGAAAACTGTTTGCGGCCTTAAGCATGATGAATTTTACTACGGCCCAATTACAGAGGTTGCAAAGGAAGGAGACCTGAACCTTAAGTACAATTATTATGATGTTGAAAAATACCCCTATCTTTCGGTTTTGGCTGAGCAGAGGGGAAATTCTTTTAAGCCATTTATGCTTGGAAAGACGGAAGTTTATTATGTCTTTAACGGTAAGGTGGATTCTGCGGATGCCCTAAAAGGCCAGCTTGATGAAAACGTAAAGAAAATTGGCAGTGCAAGGAGCGGATTCATTATTATGGTTTTGCTTATAGGCGTGGGGCTTATTTACAGCAGCAGGAAAAACAAGGCGGCAAAGGAAAAGAAAGAAGCTGATGCGCAATAGATGGCGCTGTATGCGTTTGGTAATGCCATTAACTTTGCGTCATTCTGAGCTTGACTCAGAATCTCAAATTATTATATTGAAGAGAGATGCCGAATCTAGTTCGGCATGACGGTTCTTTATGTTAATGGCATTTACGCTGTTATTCGACAGTTAGGCCCAGGGGTCTTCTGCGGCGGGTTTTCTTATGTCCGGCATAAGGAAGTTTTCCCACAGGAACCACTGGTCTCCCTTTTGGCGCAGTTTTACGCTTCTTTGGGAATCTGCCCCGGATGATGTAATCCAGAGCGTTACGTAGCCTTCCTGGTCATAGGAATGGGAATTTTCGGAAACCGTTACCGAGTAGGGCTTTGCAGGTTCATAGTTGTTCTGAGGGGAAGTTCCTGCAAAGTAGCTTCTGGGCACATAATATTTTCCAACCAGGCGGTCCTTAAGGAACTGCTTGTCATAATTGCTAAGTGGCTGGGGGCCTTTTAGCAAGTTGAGCATTTCGATGCAGTCGTCTACACTCTGCTCGTAGCGGCACAAAACTGCAACGACCAGGGCTGCAACTTCAAAGGGATCGGTAAACTTTGCCTGCGGAAGAGCCTTAAGCTCTGCACAGTTCTGCGGCAGGCTGCTGAATGTAATTGTCTTTGACATAGGGCTGTCTCCTTAATTCTTATTATAACACAGAAATTTCTTTTGTCCTCTGATTTGCTGGCTGTGGTTTGCTTTATCCCACGGTCAAAACTATCGCATAGAAAAGGAAAAGTTCCAGCAAAACGTCTGGAATCAGGAGGATAATGTTCAGCTTTCTAAGTTTGCCCTTTGCGATTACTGCGGTGATTATGTCAGAAATCATGGCAAGTGGATTGAGAAAAAAAGAAAGGGGAAGGGCGAGCGGCAAAAAAGAAGAGTCGCAAACACAGTCATTTAAGGGGTAGACAGTAAAGACCAGGCCCGTTATCAAAAAGGCCAGCGAAAAGATTGCATTTGTAAGCGAGAATATTTTGGATAATTTTTCTTTCATAACTTACCATAGTTTAGCTCAAAATTTGCCGTCTATAAAGCTCTGTGATGATGTCTTTGTGGCTTTTGGGGAGAGGAGTGGATCTTTCTCCTATAGAGCCTTGTTTTCTCATATTTTGTATGTTAAAATAGGAGAAAGCCTAAGCTGTAGGAGAATAAAAATGCGGACTTTTGATTATTCAAAACTTCAAAACTGTACACTTGATACTGAAATCTTAGGATTTATTTCTAAAATAAGAGAATACAAAGGCCGGCAGGAACTTTTTGTACATCAAAAAAAAGACAAACTCGATAAACTGTTAGAAATTGCTAAAATTCAAAGTACAGAAAGCTCAAACAAAATTGAAGGTATTGTCACCACAGAATTACGAATCAAACAGCTCGTTGCTGATAAAACTACTCCCCGTAACCGTGACGAAAAAGAAATCATGGGCTACCGAGATGTTCTTAATATCATCCATGAAAATTTCGAATATATTCCTATCAGCTCAAATTATATTCTCCAGCTCCATAAGTATTTGTATCAATATGCAAGTCCTGATTTTGGAGGCAAATTCAAGAATGTTCAAAACTATATTGTTGCAACCATGCCGGACGGAAGCAGCCGAACGCTTTTTACACCATTAACGCCGGTTGAAACTCCAGAGGCTGTTCAAGAGCTTTGCGAAACTTTTAATCGTGCAATGGACTTAGGCGAAATAGAACCTTTGCTTTTAATTGCGAATTTCATCAAAGACTTTTTGTGCATACACCCCTTCAATGACGGAAATGGAAGAATGTCCAGGCTTTTAACAACGCTCTTGCTGTATCGTTCAGGATTTGTCGTATGCAAATATATAAGTCTTGAAAAGAAAATCGAAAAAACAAAAGACACTTATTACGATGTCCTTGAAGCTTCTTCTGAAAACTGGAACGAAAACACAAATGACAACACACCGTTTGTAAAATATCTTTTGGGAATAATCCTTTCCGCATACAGGGATTTTGAAGAACGGCTAAAGCTGATAGATGAAAAACTTTCCGCAACTGAAACCATCGAAAAAGTTATCAAAAACCGTATCGGAAAATTTACAAAGAGTGACATTCAGGAAGAATGCCCTGCCCTTGCCCGCCAGACTATCGAAAAAGCCATCAAAGGACTTTGTGATACAGGCAAAATAGAAAAGAAAGGCAGCGGACGAACAACCTACTATGTATGCAAAGATTTGTAACTAAGAAAAAAGAAAAAATCATTCAGTCGCTTACAGTGCGGCCACCCCATTCAATGGAGTGCTCTTTTTCGCGGGCTATGGTTTTGTCAAAGTCGGCTTGCGGCGAGCAGTTTTTTTCTATTTGAAGGGCGGTTTTGTGCAGGCGTTTTAGGCATTCGCTTTTGTCTTTGTAGCCCAGCTTGGATTTTTCTATGGAATCTCCCAGAATGCGGATTGATTCGTCGTAGATGTTTAGCGGTACCGGGAAGGGGTGGCCGTCTTTGCCTCCGTGCGCAAAGCTGAATCTTGCCGGGTCGCGGAATCGGGAGGGGGTTCCGTGGATTACTTCGCTTACAAGGGTTAGGGACTGAAGGGTTCTTGGGCCCAAGTTTTTGGTTAGGAGCAGGCTTTCAAAGTCTTTGGGCTGGCTTTCGTAGGCGGTTGCAAGGACTGCACCAAGGCGCTTTAGGTCTACGTCTTCTGCCCTAACTTCGTGGTGGGCTGGCATGATGCAGTTGCGGCTATTTTCTATGATAAGCTGCGTGTCTTTGTAGGGGCTTTCTGCCAAGTCTTTTGACCAGTCTTTTGATAAGGCTTTTGCCCAGGCTTTTGCCCTATCTGCATCCGGGCTGTCTGCAAAGAGGGTAAGCTGTTTTTCTTCTTGAAAGTCTTTTGGGGCTTTTAGGCGCAATATGTCCGAGGCTTCTTTTAAGATGATTCGCGGTTCGTCTTTTGCAAGGTTAAGGATTGACTCTCTTGTGTCTGCGGCATTAGCGTCGGTTAGGTTTAGGATTTGGCCTTCGTTTTCGCCTGTTACGCCTGAATGGGGTTCTTCTGTAAAAGACTTTAGGTTTTGCGAGCACCAGTGGTAGCGGCGGGCTTTTTTTTCTGCGGGGTTCATTCCCTGCTGGACAACTGCCCAGTCACCGTCCGCGCTAAGGATAAAGTTGTGCAGGTAAAGCTGGAATCCGTCTTGGACTGCGGTGTTATCTACTTTTGCGCATAGCTTGCTTGCCCGGATTAGGGGGGCTGCGTCTAGGCCTGTGTGCTCTCCCATGTATTCAAGCTGGCTGGGTGTTTCGCGGGAGTATTTGCCCCTTCCTCCGCATATAACAAGCCCAAATTCTTTTGCGCGGGCATTGATTCCCCTTTTTAGGGCATACATTACGCTTGTTGTGATTCCTGATGAATGCCAGTCCATGCCAAGGACAGCTCCAAGGCTCTGGAACCAGAGAGGGTCGCTTAGACGGCGCAGTACTTCTTTGCGGCCGTATTCAATAAGAAGTGCTTCTATGATTTGAGTTCCCAAGTCACGCATTCTGTCTGCAAGCCACTTGGGAACTGTTCCGGTGTGCAGGGGTAAGTCTGCATACCCTGTTTTTTTTGGCATTATTTGTCGCGGCAGCTCTGGTAGTAGACGAACCAGTAGCCAAGTCCCAGAATTATTGCACCGCCAAAGATGTTTCCGAGCGTTACCGGGAGAAGGTTTTTGTAGAGGAATTTAAGCAGCAGGGCAAGGGCGCCTTCTACATCGTAGCCCATAAAGGAAACTGCACCAATGCTTTCGATTGGAATCTTGTATTCAATGGAAGAAAGGATTCCTGCCGGTACAAAGTACATGTTTGCAACGCAGTGTTCAAATCCGCAGAGTACAAAAAGCGAAACTGGAAGGAAGAGAGCCAGGACTTTTCCCGCAAGTTCATCCGCTGCAAAAGACACCCAGACTGCACCGCAGACCAGGACGTTGCAGAGAATACCCTTTATGAATGCATCCAGAAAGTCAAGGTTTACTTTGCTTACGGCTGTGGTTACAGCAACCTTTGCAAGCTCGCAGTTGTACATGTCAAAGACGTGGCCGTAAACAGCAAGGGCTGCAACTGCAACTCCGCCAATAAGGTTTCCAAGGTAAACAAAGAGCCAGTTGCGCAAGAGGCCTGAAAGGGTTGCCCGCTTTTCCAGGACAGAAACGATTATAAGGCAGTTACCGGTAAAAAGCTCTGCTCCGGCAACAAGGACAAGCATAAGTCCTATTGGGAAGACTGCTGCGCTAAGCATGCGCCCCAATGCAGCGGGCTGGACGCCGAATGCGGCTATTTGGCTTCCTATGGCACCAAAGGCAATGAATGCTCCGGCAAAAATGCCAAGAACGAGCATTTTTCCAAGCGGGAGTTTGGTTTTGGCCTCGGCAATGTCTGTGTAGTTATTTGTAATCGAAGCAGGTGAATTCATTTTTTATCTTCCCCCAAAATGGTCTTTGCTAAATAGTATACACCAAATTTAAGAATAAATCGAGTGTTTTTTTGTTCATTCTTTATGCCTTTGCGTCCTTTGCGGTCTTTATGGCCTTTATGCGTTCCAAGAGCGGCGGGTGGCTGTAGTTAAAGATGCTATATATAGTAGGAACTTGAATCTGGCTAAGGTTTTCCTTGTTCAGCTTGATTAGGGCAGAGACAAGTGCTTCTCTTTCGGCACAGGTGGTAACGGCAAATTTGTCCGCTTCAAATTCGTCGCGGCGGCTGAATGTGTTGGAGATAAGGCTAAAAATTGGCCCGAAGCCACCGAATATGAGCGAAAGCAGGTAGATTCCAACGTACTGCAAAGTGGCAGGAATGGACTTGCCTTCTTCAAAAAGGGTGGCTGTGCTGCCTGAAAAGCCCTTAACTTCAAAGCCCTTAACTTCAAAGCCGTTAAAGTCAATGTCCTTAAATCCAAAGCCTAAATAAAGTGACGGAATCTTTATTAAAAGCCAGGCTGCAAACAAAAATGCAAAAATCAGCGGGAACATAACGCACATGCGCTTTATGATGTGGTGCTTCTTAAAATGCCCCAGCTCGTGGCCAAGGACGGCTTCTATTTCGTCAGTGGTAAGCTGCTTTAGCAAAGTGTCGTAGAGGACTATGCGCTTGTTCTTGCCAAAGCCTGTAAAGTAGGCATTGCTGTGGGAACTGCGGCGGGATTCGTCCATTACGAATATGCCCGAAGCCTTAAGGCCGCATTTTTCCAGCAGGGCAAAAAGCCTTTCCCTTAGCTCTCCGTCTTCCAGAGGGGTAAATTTGTTAAAGACAGGCGCAATCAAAACCGGGTAAATGTAGGAAACGGCCAGACTGAATGCAATGTATACAGAGCCAAGGAAGAACCACCAGTGTTCAATATGGTTCATAAGTGCAACTGCAACAAGGATAAGGGGCACTCCAAGGACAAGGCCTATTACAAGGGACTTTAGCTGGTCCAGCAGCCACATGCCCAAAGTCATGTTGGAAAAGCCGAATTTCTTTTCTATTTTGAATTCATCGTAAAGCTCAAAAGGAATGGAAAGTATTATGGAAGGAATGCTAACAAACAGGGCAAAAAGAAGGATTGTAAGGTATGAGTTGCCATTTGCTATGGAAAGACTCTTTTCGTAGCAAAAAACAAAGTAAAGCGAAAAGACAAGGGCAAAGGTAAGGGCAAGACTAAGCAGGCTGTAGGGAATGCCGGAAAAATAGTTTGCGTTTTCGTAGGCGCAGGTTTTTTTTAGAGTTGGCCCGTCTACAAGGCCTTCTAGCTCCGAGGGAATTTCCAGGCCGTGCTTTTGGCGGAATTTGTAGTCAATAAATTCAAGGATTGTGTCCAGAAGAAATTTAAAAAGTGTTCCTGCAATAAAGATTATGACGAAGGGGTTTTTAAAATCCATGGAATGAAATATAGCAGACTTTTTAATTTAGCACAATTATTTTGCCGGGATTAAATTTTGGCGGTGTTTTTAGGACGGTACTTTTAAGGACGAAAGTCCTAATTGCTCTACCATACATTTTTTGGCTAATTCGGCTGGCATGCCTCTGCGTCACCGCCCTTCCGGGGTTCCGGGGCCCCTTCCCCTCCATTGCTGCCGCAACCCGCCTCCGGCGGGCCCCTCCACGGCGGCGTAGCTTGCTTGGGGCGCGCATTTTTACGATTCATTTTTTTTAGCGGATTGCCTGCATGTCTCTTGAAAGATTTTGGTTTATTTTAATATAATGGATAAAGGCATATATTATGGGCTTTTTGAATTTTTTGTTCCCGCCGGACGAAAAGGAACTTTTTGAAAAAAACAAGGTCTCTATAAACATGTTTGAATACATGTTGCTTAGGCTCTGTCTTAATGTTTCCGTTGGCGTTAGCCTGCTGCTCATTTTCTTTTCGATTCCCCCATTTTCAGAAACACCCATAAAATTCATCTATATTCTCTTTGCTTTGCTTACCATTGCAATTCGGCTTCTGATTCAGTTGTTTAAGCGGGCGGTTTCCCGCTGCCCCCAGGTTTTCCTTTACATATTCTTTGTTTTTTTGGCGGGCTTTTCTATCTTCGTCAATTTTAAGAGGAGCAATACCAGGGAATTTGTTACGGCCATCTGCTTTCTTACAGTTTATCCCGTCATGCTCATAGACCGCTCCTACCGCGTAAGCCTCTTTTGCCTTGGGGTTTGCCTTGCCAATATTTTTGTTGCCGTAAACTTTAAGGTGCGCGAAGTCTGGCCGGCAGACATTATAGACAGCGCGTCATTTTTTATCATAGGCTCAATATTGGGAACGGGCCTTCGCTCCATAACGCTCCGCAGGTTTGACGTTAACAGAATCCTTGACCATGAGCGGAATACCGATGCGCTTACGGGGCTTTCCAACCGCCGCATGCTTTTTGACACGCTGAACCAGGTTTCCGAGGGAAAATTGCCTCCTGTTACCGGCATCTTTATGATGGACATAGACAAGTTCAAGCTCTTTAACGACACTTACGGCCACCAGGCAGGGGATGCATGCCTTTCTGCGCTGGGAAGTTTCCTTGCAAAGTTTGGCGAAAGCAATGACTTTAAGTTTTTTAGGTACGGAGGCGAGGAATTCTGCGGAATTAACGGCAGCCTTTCTGCTTCTGAGCTGGAGGAGACCGCAAACAGGCTGTGTGCTGCGGTAAGGGAGCTTAACATTCCCTTTGACTCTCCAGAGGCTCCTGCTAAAACCGTAACAATAAGCGTGGGCTTTACCCACTTTGAAGCAAAGGTTCCTTTTGACTACGAAAAGCACATCCGTGACGCAGACGGCGCGCTTTACAGTGCAAAGGAAGATGGCAGGAACTGTGCCAGAGGGTAAAATTTGTAGCATAAAAAAGCACGGCAGGCACTGGAGGGGCCCGCCGGAGGCGGGTTGCGGCAGCAATGGAGTGGGTAGGGTCCCACGGAACCCCGCAAGCGCCCTCGTATAGGCACAAAATGGCAGCATGGAAGCACAAGCTGCAAAAAGGCACTGCCGCCAAAAATGGTAAGCTGTAAAATATAATTCCCCAAAATAAAAAGGTTTTCAACCTTCTGTTATAATGGAAATTGCACAGACCAAAAAACAGGAGGAAGAAAACCTAATGGAGAATATAGCACGAAAGAAGAGAAA